>Ga0193726_1000119_pt1 | contig 116207 bp, 105 predicted proteins | sample H2c1metaG_FD_144928 | JGI IMG/M metagenome (GOLD analysis project Ga0193726, IMG submission 144928) | Soil microbial communities from a riparian zone of the East river system, Colorado, United States - H2c1 | ecosystem: Environmental > Terrestrial > Soil > Riparian zone | place: USA: East...
GTGGTCTCTGTGGCGCCGTCGCGTTCGCGATGGTTGACCGCATCGACCAGCATCGACACGCCCATCACATCTGACAGCAGAATGAACTCCTGCCGGGTCGAGGTGCATTTCTGCCCCACGCGGGTCAGGAAATCGATCGCGTATCCCCATTCGTCGAAGGTCAGATCGGTTTTGCGGACGTAGTCGTGCAGCGACTTGACCAGTTCTTCGAGCAGGAATTTGACGCGAGGATCCGGCGTTTCCTCGAAACTGTGGATCACGGCGGCGGTAAGTTCGGTGTCGTTGAATTGGGGCATTGGGCGGGTCCTGTGCGGATTCTCGATTTGAGCGGTCAGCCTATACCACTCGGCCGGTGCTGAGTAGCGCGCCGGCGTTGGAATGCGGAACACTTTTGGGCTATCAGGGCATATCCCGCCTCCGGAGTAAGCCGATGTTAGCCCCGACCCCCGCCTCGCCTGAAACCGCCGGCATGTCCAAGGCTGCCTTCGACCGGATCGAGGACCACCTGAAGCGCCGTTATATCGACGCCGGCCGGTTTCCGGGCACCCAGCTTGTGGTCTATCGCCGCGGCAACGTCGTTCATAACGCGGTGCAGGGTTTTGCCGACCTCGAGCGCAAGGCGCCGGTCAAGGACGACACCATCTTCCGCATCTACTCCATGACCAAGCCGATCACGTCGGTAGCCTTCATGATGCTGGTCGAGGAAGGCCGCGTCGCGCTCGACGAGCCGGTGCACAAATACATTCCGGAATGGAAGAATCTCGGCGTGTTCCAGGCCGGCATTGCGCCGGACTTCCTGGCCAAGCCGCCGGTACGGCCGATGCAGATCGTCGATCTCTTGCGCCATACTTCCGGGCTGACTTACGGATTCCAGCAGCGCGGCAATGTCGATGCCGCCTATCGCAAGGCAAAGGTTGGGGAAGTCGAAAAGGCCGGCTCGCTCGACACCATGATCGCAGACCTTTCCAAAATTCCGCTGGAATTTTCGCCGGGCGAGGCCTGGAATTATTCGGTCTCGACCGATGTGATCGGCTACCTGATCGGCAAGATCAGCGGCATGCCGTTCGAGCAGTTTCTGAAACAGCGCATCTTCGATCCGCTGGGGATGACCGATACCGACTTCTTCGTCCCGGCCGACAAAGCCCACCGTTTCGCGGCCTGCTACAACGCCGATCCGGGCGGCATGATGTCGTTTCACGCCGTCGAAAAGAAAGGCGGCCTGACCTTGCAGGACGATCCGGCGACGAGTTCGTTTCTCACAAAGCCGTCCTTCATCTCCGGCGGCGGCGGGCTTTGCTCCACCGCGGCCGACTATCTGACCTTCTGCCGCGCGCTGCTCAATGGTGGCGAACTCGGCGGCGTCAGATTGATCGGCCCGAAGACGCTGAAGCTTATGACCACCAACCATTTGCCCGGCGGCCGCGATCTGCCGGAGATGTCGCGATCGATGTTCGCGGAAGCGACCTACAACGGCATCGGCTTCGGCCTCGGCTTCTCCATCACTATGGATCCGGCGAAGACCCTGATTCCAGGAAGCCCCGGCGAATATGCCTGGGGCGGCGCCGCGACGACTTCGTTCTGGATCGATCCTGCGGAAGAATTGATCGCGATCTTCATGACCCAGGTGTTGCCGTCGAGTGCCTATCCGGTGCGGCGCGAACTGCGCACCATGATCTATTCGGCGATCACCGACAGCAATCTGTGACGGCAACCGTCATTGGAAGCCGTCATGCGCGGGCTTGACCCGCGCATCCATCTATTTTCAAAAAAACATTTTTCCAAGCGCGATGGATTGCCGGGTCAAGCCCGGCAATGACGAGTTGGAGGAAAACGGAACTATCTCCCACTTAGCCCGTTGCGTCGGCAACCCAAAATCCTTGGCGGATTTCAACCGCTTATCTTATGTTGCGGCTGTCATCGCCGCGCCGAGGGGACGATTTGCGGAATCGCCTGTCAAAACTGTCACTGCCGGTGCGTCTTGTGCTGCTGGTTGCCGGCACCACGCTGCCGCTGATCGTCTTTGCCGGCGCCATCGTTTTCAGCCATTACGAGCGCGACCGGGAGGACGCCTCGCGGCGCGTGCTGGCGACCATACGCAGCATCCGCCTGGTACTCGACGCCGAGATGCAGCGCATGAGCGGCGGCTTGCAGGTGCTGTCGCTGACCAACGCGTTGCGGGACGGCGACTTCGAGGGTTTTCGCCGCATCAGCAAAGGATTCCTCGATCAGTATCGCGAAGGCGGCGTGGTGCTGGTGGCGGACCGCGAAGGCCGCCAGGTTTTCTCCTCGGTCACCACCGATACCGCGAGTCTGCCGCCGCGCAACAACCGCGAGATTGTGGAGAAGGTCTTCAACGAGAAAAAGCCGCTCTACTCCAACCTGTTCGTCGGCGCGGTGAAGAAGAAGCTGATCGTGACCGTCGAAGTCCCGGTGTTTCGCGACGGCGAGGTGATCTACGACATGTCGTTCAGCCCGCCGATCGAGATTTTCCAGGACATCATCAACACCCAGCGCCCGAGCGAAGACTGGACCATGTCGATCTTCGACGGCGAAGGCACCAATTTCGCCCGGGTGCCGAATCCGGAAGAGACCATCGGCAAGCGCGCGTCGCCGACGCTCTATGCTGCGATGTTCAAGCAATCCGAGGCGACGCTTCCGACCGTAACGCTCGAAGGCGTACCGCTGATCACCGCCTTCATGCGATCGTCGCTCACCAACTGGACCGTGGCCGGCGGCATCGCCGAAGCGACGCTGGTCGGACCGCTGTGGCGGAATCTGGCGATCACCAGCCTGATCGGCGGGGTATTGCTGCTGATCGGCCTCGCCTTCGCGGTGCGCATGGCAACGGCAATCGCGCGCGGCGAGATGCTGCATGATCTGTTGATCGAGGAACTCAATCATCGCGTCAAGAATACGCTGGCGATCCTGCAGTCGATCGCGGCGCAGACGTTTCGAAGCGCGAGCAAGGTCGAACGCCGGACCTTCGAGGGCCGGCTCGGCGCACTCGCGGAGGCGCACAATCTGTTGAGCAAGGAGAAATGGCAGGGTTCCGAGCTGCAGGATGTCGCGGGGCGCGTGTTGCAACCTTATGCGCTCAGCAATCCCGGCCGTATCCGGATGTCCGGACCGAAAGTGCCGCTCTCGCCGCGGCAGGCCGTCGTCATGTCGATGATCGTGCATGAGATTGCAACCAACGCCGCGAAGTATGGCGCGTTGTCGAACGAGTCCGGCATCGTCACGCTCGACTGGAGCGTCGTCGCCGGCAATCCGGTGCGAAGATTGAAACTGACGTGGACCGAGACGGGCGGCCCACATGTTGCTGCTCCGGTGCAGCGCGGCTTCGGGTCGCGATTGATCGAGCGCAGCGCGCGCGATCAGCTTGGGGGCGATGCGACCGTTGATTTTCTGCCCCGCGGCGTCGTTTACACCTTAAACTGTTCGCTCGATCCCGTCAGCGAGCCGGATAGCGGCGGTGAGGCCAGCGGTCCAGCCGTGGGCCCGATAGCGGCGGGTTGATCCGCCAGCCACCTATAACTAAGTCGCGCGTAAAATATGGAGCAAGCCCATGAGCCGCCCGCCGCTTCCGCCTTTCACCACTGAGACCGCAGCGCAGAAGGCGCGCATGGCGGAAGATGCCTGGAACAGCCGCGATCCCGCGAAGGTGGCGCTCGCCTATACGACCGATAGCCGATGGCGCAACCGCGCCGAGTTTCTGCAGGGGCGCGAGGCGATCGAAGCGTTTCTCACGCGCAAATGGAATCGCGAACTCGACTATCGGCTGATCAAGGAAGTATGGGCCTTCCACGGCAATCGCATCGCGGTGCGCTTCGCCTATGAATGGCACGACGACAGCGGCAGCTGGTTTCGAAGCTACGGCAACGAGAACTGGGAGTTCGACCAGGAAGGGCTGATGCGGCTTCGGATCGCCAGCATCAACGACCTGCCGATCAAGGCCAGCGACCGCAAGTACCATTGGCCGCTCGGCCGGCGGCCCGACGATCATCCGTCGCTCAGCGATCTTGGGCTCTGAGGCGTATTCAAGCAGGGCTGTTACTTGACCGAATTCGGCCAGCCACGCCTTGAAAAGCGCCCTTCCTTCAAAGCGAGGTCTTCTGCTTTCTTGGCCCTTTCGGCTTCCTGAAGCGCCACGGCCTGGCACAAGCTCTTCAATTCGGAGTCGGCGATGCGATGAAGCCGCATCCGCAGTTGAAGGATTGCTACGGCCAGAATTTGAGCCGCTTCCGGATTCGCGCTGTCAGCGAGCTCGGCACGGCTTTCCTCGAGAGTTGCGATAATCGCACGCAAACGCCCATCCGAATCTGAAACTAAACGCAACCGATTATCTGAATTAGTCACCAGCGTTGTCCCCCTGCAAAGCCCGTTTCGATAAGTCGAGGCGGTCAGTCGTTCGTTTCATCCCCAGCGCAGCAATGACCGGATACTCTTAAAACAGCACCATGAAATTGATTGGCCGGCACGTCTTCAAGTGCACGGCTAATTGAAGCTTCCGACAAAGTTATGACCTTGTGATTTCGACGAAATGCGCCGGTCAGCGCCGGCGGACCGGCCGATTCGCCGGCAAAGCCGGAGCGCTCGCGCGGCATCGCCGGACATGAATTTGCGGACATCCCGAGGCTAACGGCTGAAATCACGCAGCTTCCCCTTTAACGGACGGGCGTGTCCCCGGCCGCGACCATGATTGTTTCAGAATGCCGGGGTGATCCGCAATAGGAACACCGCGTGGCCCATAAAATTCTGTCGCCGCTAACGAAAATCCGGCCCGGTGAATAGCCGTCGAAAATCTCGAAATAACGCCTGTTATAGCCGAATAATAGCCCATCATAGCAGCCCAAGGCGTGGATTTCAATATTGTCCCAAAGTCTAGCGGATCACAGCTCGGGCGTATGCGCTAAGGCTGGACAGGGGCGTTCCCCAGGGAGAACACCTTTGGCCGATAAGCCGGCACGGCGGCCCGGTAACCGTGACAAGATTTCAGTGGTTTATCGACGAATTCATCCCTCGAAATGCCCCGGAAGCAGTATATAACAGGGAATCCCTGGTAAACCTGTTCGAGGGTTTCTCGACCGAAGGACGGCAGAATCGAATGAACAAAGTAGCGGTAAAGAGAATGAAGCAGCGCAGTGCCGGCAAACCCGACATTGAATTGGGCAAAAGAATCCGCCTGCGCCGGGTTGAGCAGCGAATTTCGCAGGCGGACCTTGGCGGCAAGCTCGGGGTCAGCTTCCAGCAAGTCCAGAAATACGAGAAGGGCGTCAACCGGGTCGGCGCCGCCCGGCTTCAGCAGATCGCCACCGCGCTCGATGTGCCGGTGACGTTCTTCTACGATGGCGACGGCAAGTCGCGCGAAGTGGAGAGCCTGCTGTTTCTCGACAGCGCGTTCAGCCTCCGGTTGCTGCGGGCCTACAGCAAAATCAAGGACCAGACCGTGCAGCGCCAGCTGGTGTCCTTGATGGAATCGATCGCCGCCGAAGACTAGCAGGTGGTGACGCCGGGCCGGTTGACCGCGGTTGCCGCGAGTTTCAACCGGTCGCCCCGCGCACGCGATCGATCAGCGCCACCGGATCGGCCGGCAACGCGTCGCCACGCCAGGCGACGTGCTGGTCGGGGCGCGACAGCACCAGTCCGTATCCGTAGAGACCGCGCCCAGCGGCTGTGTCCACGTTGAGGACGGCCAGCGGCACGCTTCTGCGCCGCGCCGCCGCTTCAAGAGCCGCGGTGTCGATCGCCGGATCGAGTTTCAGCAGCGTGAACTCCGGCCCCATGGCGTCGTAGAGCGAACTGCCGTCATCGCGCCAAAAATGCGGCGTCCGGCATCCCGGCACGGTCGATGGCGTATAGCCGTCCATCGTATAGGCCGGATGTTCGGCGCCATCGTAGGCGATGATCGGCGAACGGTCGTAATAGGTGCCGAAATTGAGACCGGCGCAGGCGTATTGCTGGACATTGATCTCGTAAGCGAGACGCCCGACTTCGCGCCGCGCTAACTCACCCTCAGGCCCATCGTCTTCAATGTCGGCAGGCACCGCGCCGCGGCGGCGGATTTCAGCTTCCGCGTGCGACATCGCGAACCGCGAGACCTGGCTGGTGATCGGCCAGCGCTCCGCCTCGTAGGCATTGAGAATGGAAGGCGGCGCCCAGCCATTGAGATGGGCTGCGAGCAGCCACGACAGGTTCATGGCGTCGGCGATGCCGGCATTCATGCCATAGCCGGCATAGGGCACCCAGATATGCGCCGCGTCGCCGGCGATGAAGGCGCAGCGGTCGCGGAACTTGTCCGCGATCAGCCGGCGCCCGACCCAGTCTTCCCTGGAGATGATGTCGTAGCGAAAGTCGGTGCCGACGCCGAGGATGGTGCGGATGCAGGCGTCGCGATCGATGGCATCGAAATCGCCCTCGCCCGGCTTCATGTAATTGTGCACCAGCCAGCGCTCAAAGCCGTCGATCGCATAGACCATGCCCGCGCGCCGCGGATTGATGGAGCCGGTCCCCCAGGCGCGCTCGTGCTGCTGACGCTTGATGAGATCGGGCGCGCGGATGTAGGTCGACTGCACCCGCTGCACCACCTCGTCGCCGGAAAACTGCGCACCGATCGCCTTGCGCACGACCGAGCGCGCGCCGTCGCATCCGATCAGAAAGCGGCTGCTCAATCGGCTGACGGCGCCGGTATCGAGATCGCGCAACGCAGCACTCGCTGAGGTATCGCCGACTACTACGTCATCGACCGAGGTCCGGTTAATGATGCGGATGCGCGGTTGCGCCGCGGCGTGCTCGAACAGGATCGGTTCGAGAAAAATCTGGTTGATGCGATGCGGTGGCTCCGGCGTCGGCCAGCCGCAATCGGGGCCGCCGGTCATGGTGAAGCGGTCGCCGCGGCAGGGAATTGCGATGCGCGTCAGCTCCTGCCCGGTAAAGGTGGTGCGATAGCTGATGTCGTGCGGGTAATCCGCCGGCAGTCCGGCGCTGCGCACCTTTTTCGCTACGCCGAGACGGCGGAAAATTTCCATGGTGCGGGCGGCGACGTGGTTGCACTTCGGCTCCGGCGGTGCCGCGCGCGCCCGCGTCTCGACCACGGTGACGTCGATGCCGCGCCAGGCGAGATCGATCGCCAGCGTCAGCCCGACCGGTCCCGCGCCTACGATCAGGACGTCCGATTCAATTTCATGGGACATGCGTTGCGCCTATTCCGCCTCGGCGCCTGAATTTTTCACCACCACCGCCCAGCGCTCGACCTCGGTCTTGACGTAAGCCGCAAAGCTCTCCGGCGTCGATCCGGTCAACGGCTCCAGCGACAACGCCGTCAGCTTGTCGCGCGTCGCGGCATCGGCCACCAGCTTTGCGATCTGGGCGGCCAATTGATCGACAATAGGATGCGGCAGCCCTGCGGGCGCCACCACGCCCTGCCAAGCCACCAGCTCAAAACCGGGCAACCCGGACTCTGCCAGCGTCGGGATATCGGGTGCTGCCGCGACCCGTTTCGGCGTGGTGACGCCGAGCACCCTCACCTTGCCTTCGCGGATCTGCTGCAGCGCCGGCTGCAGATCGACGATCATGAACGGAATATGGCCCGCGATCACGTCGAGCATCGCCGGCACGCTGCCGCGATACGGCACATGCCGGATGTCGATTGCGGCCGCGGATTTCAGCATCTCCGCGCCGAGATGCTGCGGACTGCCGTTGCCCGCCGAACCGTAAGCCAGTCCCGAACTCGATTTCGCATAGGCGATGAACTCCACCAATGTCTTGGCCGGCAGCGTCGGATTGATGATCAGCGCGAACGGCACGCCGGCCACCAGCGCGATCGGCGTAAAATCCTTTACGGGATCGTAGGGCAGCTTCTTGTACAGCGTCTTGTTGATGGCAAGCGTCGTCGAGGTCGCCATCAACAGCGTGTAGCCGTCGGGTTCCGAGCGCGCGACCTGCTCGGCGCCGAGCGTCGTGCCGGCGCCGGGCTTGTTCTCGACGATGCAGGTCGCGTTGAGGCCACTCTTCAATTGATCGGCGACAAGACGTCCGAGCAGGTCGGTAGTGCCGCCGGCAGGATAAGGCACGATCATCTTGATGGTTCGGGACGGATACGCCGCCTGCGACCAGGCCGGCGAGATTAGCGTGGCCAATCCGCCCGCGCTTGCGGCCATCGCATTCCGACGCGTCAGCAGCACGGCGTTCTCCCTCAATTTTTCTAATTTCGTTTCGCGGAAAGCGATAGAAAATGTTTCTCAAATCCTGATCGCTTTTAGCCAACTTTTCGATGGCGGCAAATCGTCTTCGCCCGTTGGTGCGGTGCGCAAGACTGCAAACCGAGATGCGCGGCGCGTGCCGTTTTTTTCGAGTTGACGCTTTCCGGTTTCAGGAAGATTGTTGACCCGTAGCGTCAGCAATGGGCGCGCAGAAAATACATTGGGAGAGAACGCATGAACCGCATCGCGCTGGCCGCCGGCCTCGCCATTCTCGCTCCGTTCGCTGCAAGCGCTCAAACCACCGACCAACTGGTCAAGGGTGCTACCGATACGTCGAACGTGCTCAATTACGGCATGGGCTACAATCTGCAGCGCTTCAGTCCGCTGACGCAGATCAACAAGGACAACGCCAAGAATCTCGTTCCGGTGTGGAATTACAGTCTTGCCGACGACCGCGCCGAGGAATCGCAGCCGATCGTGTATCAGGGCGTCATCTACATCACCACCCATGCCGCCACCATCGCGGTCGATGTCAAGACCGGCAAGCAAATCTGGAAGACCAAGGTCGAGTACCCGCCGGAAACGCCGCGTATCGTGTGTTGCGGCATCATCAATCGCGGCGTCGCGATCCACGAAGGCAAGCTGTTCCGCACCACGCTCGACGCCAATGTCATTTCACTCGACGCAAAGACCGGCAAGGAACTCTGGCGTCAGAAGGCGGCCGACATCAAGGAAGGTTATTCGATGACGGTGGCGCCGCTGGTCGCCGACGGGGTCGTCATCACCGGAATCTCAGGCGCCGAGTTCGGCACCCGCGGTTTCATCGACGGATGGGATCCCGCAACCGGCAAACATTTGTGGCGCACTCATACCATTCCTTCCCCCGAAGAGCCGGGCGGCGACACCTGGAAGGGCGACACCTGGAAGCTCGGCGGCGGATCGACATGGATCACCGGTTCCTACGATCCGGAGCTGAACACGGTGTATTGGGGCGTCGGCAATCCGGGACCGTTCAATTCGGCGGTGCGTCCCGGCGACAATCTGTACACCTGCGCGGTGCTCGCGCTCGAGCCGAAGACCGGCAAGATCAAATGGCATTACCAGTTCTCGCCGAACAATCCGTTCGACTATGATTCGGTGGCCGAGATGGTGCTCGCCGACATCAATGTCGAAGGCAAGCCGACCAAGGTGCTGATGGACGCCAACCGCAACGGCTTCTTCTACGTGCTCGACCGCACCAATGGAAAACTGCTCGCGGCCAACCCCTATGTGAAGGTGAACTGGGCTACCGGCATCGACATGAAGACCGGCCGTCCGGTCGAAACCGACGTGGTGAAAGACGCGCGCGATGGCAAGAAGGTCGTGGTTTATCCGTCCATCCTCGGCGGCAAGAACTGGGAGCCGATGTCGTTCAATCCGCAGACCGGCCTCGCCTATGCCAATACGCTCGCCTTCGGCGGCCACTACAAGACCGAACCCGCGACCTACAAGGCGGGCGAGTGGTATCTCGGCATGGACCTGACGGACTTGTGGGACTGGCCGCAGGGACCGCGCGGCCACCTCAAGGCCATCGATCCGATGACCGGCAAGGCAAAGTGGGAAGTGCCGAGCGATATCCCACGCTTCTCCGGCGTGCTGTCGACCGCCGGCGGCGTCGTCTTCTCCGGCCAGTTGACCGGCGAGTTCGAAGCCTTCGACGCCAACGATGGCAAGAAGCTGTGGCAGTTCCAGACCGGCTCCGGCATCGAGGGCCAGCCGGTGACATGGCAGCAGGACGGCGTGCAGTATGTGGCCGTGACCAGCGGCTATGGCGGCGTCTATTCGCTGTTCTCCGGCGACGAACGATTGGCTAATGTGCCGACCGGCGGATCGCTCTGGGTGTTCGCAGTCAAGCAATAAGAAGACTCTTAGAGTGATCAGAAGTCTTTCCAGTTTCGCGGTGGCGGTTTTCGCCGTCACCGCGATGACGGCGAACGCGCAAACGACACCGCCGGCCGCACCACAAGACGCCAGCGGCGATCAGGCCCTGCTCGATCAGGGCAAGACGACCTACGCTGAAAAGTGCTCGCATTGTCACGGCCCCGGCATGCTCAACGCCGGCACCATCACGCCCGATTTGCGCAGGTTTCCGGACGACCGGGAGCGCTTTTTCACCATCGTTAAGCAGGGCAAGAACAACAAAATGCCGCCCTGGGCCGATCTGTTGAACGACGACCAGATCGGCACGCTTTGGGCCTATATTTCGAGCCGGAGAAAACCATGAGAATCCGACTCGCGGCCGCCCTTTTAACAGCAGCTTCTGTAATGCCAACGCTTGCCGCCGAAGAGCCGATAAAAGTCTGTCTCGACGAAAACCTGCCGCCGCTCTCCGTGCATCATCGCGGCAAGCCCGACCGCGGCTTCGATGTGGCGCTGGCCGAAGCGGTCGCGGCACGGCTCGGCCGGCCGCTCCGGATTCAGTGGTTCGAAAGCAAGCTCGACGAGGATTCGAGCCCCGCGCTCGAAGCCAATGCGCTGCTCTCGGACGGCCGCTGTTCGCTGGTGGGCAGCTATGTGTTGACCAAAGATTCGCTGGTTGTGCCCGGCGTCAAGACAGCAAAGCCGCCCGATTTCGAAGGCGCCACCCGCGAGGATCGCAGGCGACGGATTCCGTTAGGCGTGCTCGCGCCGAGCCAGCCTTACATCTATTCGCCGCTCACCGTCCTGCTCGGCCCCAAGGCGCGCGACCGCCGCGTCAGTAGCGTCGGCGACCTTGCCGGGCTTCGCATCGGTATCGAAAGCGGCACGCTGGCGGATGCGATCCTGATGACCTACGGCGACGGTAAACTGATCGACAACATCACCCATCTGGTTCCCGGCCGCTCCGACTTGCTCGGCGCCTTCGAACGCGGCGACTTCGACGCAACGCTGCTCGACCTGCGCCGCTTCGACGCGTATCGCGCCATGCATCCGGACACTGCACTCGCTGCTTCCGGCTATTTCTATCCGATCGGCGCCAATCGCGGCTATGTCGGGCTCGCCAGCGATCCGGGACTGCTCGCCGCGGTCAATGCTGCGCTCACCGAGTTGCAGGCCGCCGGAACCTTCGCCGATATCGCAAAGGCGGCCGGCCTCACTTACCTGCCGCCGCGCGAGCCCGCGATCCTTGGCGAAGTGTCGTTGAAGGCGCTCCCGCAGTGAAGAGAACCCCTGAAATTACCGCTAATTTGAACTCCTGGTTAGCATTCTACGCTACAAGGCTACTGCATCCACGAAGGTAGCTCTCCCCAACGATCGATTGAACCTGTGCCGATTTGCAGCACTTCTGAAAGCATCTCACATGCAAAAAGTCATACTCGCCGCCGCCGCCATCCTGCTTGGAACCGCGCCGGCGCTTTGCCAGGGAACGATGGCGCCTGCGGCGCCAAAGCCCGCGGCAACGGCGGCTCCGACGGGAACCGCGCACCCGGCAAAACCGGCTGCCGCGGCTTCCACGCCGGAATCGCGTTCCGCCGCAGCGCTGGCGCTGTCGCATGAGCCGACCTTCGACGAAGGCACCGCGAAACGGATCAAGGAAGCCGCATTGAGCTATTCCGATCTCGCGGTGCGCGGCGGCTGGCCGGCGATTCCCGCCGAGGCCAAATTCGTAACCGGCGTGCCGGGCGCGCATGACAACCTGTTGCGCAAACGTCTTATCATCACCGAGGACCTCGCCGCCGACAAGGCAACCGGCGCTTACGACGACGCGCTCGCCGAAGCCGTGAAGCGTTTCCAGGCGCGCCATGGCCTTGCCGCCACCGGCGCCATGACGCCGCGCACGCTGGCCGCGCTCAATGTCTCGGTGCAAAAGCGCATCCAGCAGCTGGAAGCCTCGCTGGAACGCCTCGCCAACATGGATTTCAAATTCGGCGAGCGCTACGTCGTGGTCAACCTCCCCGCTACCTATGCGGAGGCGATCGAGAACGACAAGGTGGTGCGACGCTATCGCGTGATCGTCGGCAAGACCGAAAAGCCGTCGCCGACGCTGATCGCGGAAATCACCAGCGTCAATCTCAACCCGACCTGGACCGTTCCGTCCTCGATCTCGAAAACCGAAATCTCCGGACACATGCGCAAAGACCCTGGCTATCTCCAGCGCATGCACATGGACGTGCTCGGCGCCAACGACGCGCCGATCGATCCGCATTCGGTGGACTGGTCCGGCAGCCGCACGCCTAATTTCACCGTGCGCCAGCAGTCCGGCGCCTGGAATGCGCTGGGTGCGGTCAAGATCGACATGCCGAACCCTTATTCGGTCTATATGCACGACACCAATCAACGGAATTTGTTCGTGGACGACTACCGCTTCGACTCGCATGGCTGCACGCGCGTCGATAATGTGCGTGACCTCGCGGCGTGGCTGCTCAAGGACCAGCCGAAATGGACCCGCGCCGAAATCGACCTCGTCATCGCCAGCGGCGTGCGCGAGGATGTTCACCTGACCAAGAAGATGCCGGTGGCCTGGATTTATCTCACCGGATGGATGACCAAGGACCAGACGATTCAGTTCCGCAACGATATCTACGATCAGGACACGCAATTGCTGGAAGCCACCGCCGAAGAGGCCGCCTTCTTCAACCAGGCCGCCAATCACCCCCTCACCTCACACCTGGCCCAATAATGTTGGACATCCCGAAAAACCGAATCGAGAAATCCTTCGCCGACGGCAAGATCCTGCAAAGCGTGGGCGATGGCATCGGCATCGTCACCTTCAACAACGCCGAAAAGCGCAACGCCATGTCGCTGGAGATGTGGGAAGGGCTCGGGCAATCGCTGATCGAATTGCGCGACGATCCGGATGTCCGCGTCGTGATCCTCACCGGCGCCGGCGACAAGGCGTTCGTGTCCGGCGCCGACATCAGCCAGTTCGAAAAGACGCGCCACAACGCCGAGGCCTCGGAGGAATATTCCAAACGCAGCGCCGCGCAGCGCGCGCTGCTGGCGGATTATCCGAAGCCGACCATCGCCTGTATCCGCGGCTTTTGCCTCGGCGGCGGCATGCAGGTGGCGATGCTGGCGGATATCCGCTTTGCCGCCGAGAATAGCCAGTTCGGCATTCCCGCCGCAAAACTCGGCATCGCCTATGGTTATGACGGGTTGCGCAATCTGGTTTCGCTGGTCGGGCCGTCATGGGCGCGGCTGATCATGTATACCGGGATGCGGATCGGTTCCGCCGAAGCGCAACGGATCGGCCTCGTCGACCGCGTGCTGCCCGATACCGAATTGTGGGACGCGACGCTGGAAATCGCCCGCACTATTTCCGGCAACGCGCCGCTCGCCATCAAGGCCGCAAAACTCACCATCGCGCAGGTGCTGAAAGACGCCGGCGAGCGTGACATGGACGCCATCAAGGCGATCGGCACCGCCTGCATGGACAGCGAGGATTTTCGCGAAGGCCGCCGCGCCTTCATGGAAAAACGCAAGCCGGTGTTCAAGGGGAAGTAGAAGTGCGCGCGCAACATACACCGCCGTCATCCTGAGGAGCCGCGCTCTTGCGCGGCGTCTCGAAGGATGCCGCACGCGTCTGCGCCTGTGGCCATCCTTCGAGGCTCGCAAGGGCTCGCACCTCAGGATGACGGCGGTGTTTGCGGAATTACAACGCCTCCAGCACCGCCTTCGCGATATCCGCTGTCCCGTTGCCGCCGCCGAATTCCATCGGCTTGATGCCGTCGGCGTAGACCTTGTCGACCGCGCGCTCGATGCGTTCGCTTTGCTCAGCGGCGCCCTCGAGGCCGTGCTTGTCGGCGAGCCAGTCCAGCATCATCGCGGCCGACAGAACCATTCCGGTCGGATTGGCCTTGCCCTGCCCCATGATGTCGGGCGCGGTGCCGTGGCAGGGCTGAAACACCGCGTGGCGGTCGCCGATGTCGGCGGAAGGCGCCATGCCCATGCCGCCGATCAGGCCGGCGGTCATGTCGGAGAGAATATCGCCGAACATGTTCTCCATCACCATGACGTCGAAATCCCACGGCCGCTTCACCAGCAGCGCCGAGCAGGCATCGACATAGAGCCGGTCGGCCTTCACGCCGGGATGCCGCGCCGCGGCCGCGTCGAACATCTCGCGGAAGAACGCAAAGGCCTTGAACACATTCGCCTTGTCCACACAAGTCAGCGCGCCCGGCTTGCCGCGCGCCCTGCGGCGCTCGGCGAGCCGAAACGAAAACTCGAACAGCCGCTCCGAGGTTTTTCGCGTGATCACCAGCGTCTCGCGCGCCTCGTCGTGGGTAACGACGCCCTTCCCCATCGACGCGAACAGGCCCTCGGTGGATTCCCGGATCACGATCAGATCGATGCCGCGCTTGTCGGCGCCGACGATCGGGCTCGGCACACCGGGAATCAGCCGCGCCGGGCGCACGCCGGCATAGAGGTCGAAGTGAAAGCGCAGCTCGACCTGCGGCATGATCTCGGTATTGTCCGGATAGCGAACCGCCGGCAGCCCGCAGGCGCCGAGCAGGATCGCATCGGCCTCGTCGCACAGCCGCACGGTCGAGTCCGGCATCGATTTGCCGGTCGCGAGATAATTGTTGGCGCCAGCCGGCGCGTCGGTGAAGCGGAATTTCAGCGACGACGTCGCCTCGATCTTGCGCAGCACCTCCAGCGCCGGCGCCATCACTTCGGGGCCGATGCCGTCGCCGGCCAGCACGGCAATGTGGAGCGCGTCGTTGGCGGACATGAACCCTCCTCGTCGTCCCCGCGAAAGCGGGGACCCATAAACACCGACGTTAGCCGCGACTGCACGGCCATCCAACAAAATACTGGCACTGCGCAAAAAATCGACGGCACGGCGTATGGGTCCCCGCGTTCGCGGGGACGACACTCTGGCTGGCACATTGACTCCTTGTGCGCCGCCGGGTTTGGATCGTCCTGCCTGAAGCGAGCGGAAACCAGTTCGCACAGGCGGAGGAGACACCCATGAGCTTCACCTATTTCGACTGGATCGCCCACCACGCCGAAGTGCGCGGCGGCAAGACCGCGCTGATTGATCTCGCAACCCAACGCCTTCTGAGCTATGGCGCGCTGGACGAACGGATCGACCGGATGGCGACGTACCTGGCCTCGCTCGGCGTGAAGCGCGGCGAGCGCGTGGCGGTGCTGGCGCCGAATACCACCGACATCCTGGAAGTCCAGTTCGCCTGCTTCCGGCTGGCTGCGATCTTCGTGCCGCTGAATACAAGGCTTACCGTGCACGAACTCCAGTTCATTCTCGGCGACGCCTCACCCATCGTGCTGGTGCACGATCGTGAATTCGATGGCATGGCGCATGAGCTGCAACAACTCTGCGGCATCGCGCATCTGCTCGAGTTCGGCGCGCCTTACGAAAAGACACTCGCCGCCTCGCCGCGCCTGGCAAAACACGAAGCCGTCAGCCTCGATGATATTTCCACCATCATGTACACCTCGGGCACGACAGGCAAACCGAAGGGCGCCACCATCACCCATGGCATGACCTTCATCAACGCCGTCAATCTCGGCATTCCTACGTTCATTTCGCAAAAGACGATCTTTCTCTGCGTGCTGCCGCTGTTCCATACCGGCGGGCTGAACTGCTACACCAACCCGGTGCTGCATGCCGGCGGCGCGGCCATCATCATGCGCGCCTTCGATCCGGCTGAATCGCTCCGGATCATCAACGACAAGGCGATTGGGCTGACGCATTTCTTCGGCGTGCCCTCGATCTATCAGTTCATGTGCCAGCACCCGGCCTTCGCCGACACCGATCTGTCGCGGCTGCAGATCGCCGGCGTCGGCGGCGCGCCGATGCCGGTGCCGCTGTTGAAGATCTGGCAGGATCGCGGCTGCGCGCTGGTGCAAGGCTACGGTATGACCGAGACCAGCCCGGCGGTGATGATGCTCGATGCCGAAGACGCCGCGCACAAGGCAGGCTCCGCCGGCAAGCCGGTGCTGCATGGCGATCTCAAAATCGTCGACGCGGATGGAAAGACGATAGCAGCGGGCGAGGTCGGCGAATTGTGGGTGAAGGGCCCGAATATCACGCCCGGCTACTGGAACCGGCCGGAGGCCAACAAGACCTCGTTCACCGACGGCTGGCTGCATACCGGCGACGCCGCGCGGGTCGACGAAGACGGCTTCTACTACATCGTCGACCGCACCAAGGACATGTACATTTCCGGCGGCGAGAACGTCTATCCCGCCGAGGTCGAGGACGTGCTGTACCAGATGTCGGCCATTGCCGAAGCCGCGATCATCGGCGCGCCGGATGCGACATGGGGCGAAACCGGGCTTGCCATCATCGCCGTCAAGAAAGGCCACGATCTCTCGGAAGCGCAGGTGATCGGCCATTGCCGCGAACGGCTGGCGCGGTTCAAATGTCCGCACCGGATCGTGTTCATCGACGCCCTGCCGCGCAACGCCACCGGCAAGGTGCACAAGCCGACGCTGCGGGAGAAGTTTCTGGAGCCGGAGAGAGCGTTGTCGTGAGTCCTCCCATCAGCGGCGTCGCGACGTCGATCACCGCCTTCATCGGCAGCGCCTTGTGCGGTCCGACGGATATACCTGGCCCGGTAAATTCCTTTAATGATTTCGAGCGGCTCTATGGTGGCTTGTGGGCGCAAAGCACGCTCGGCTATGCGGTGCAGCAGTTCTTTTTGAACGGCGGCAGCCAGGCATTGATCGTCCGCGTCGAGGGCGATGGCAGCGGCGGGATCACCGATGCCGATATTATCGCAAGCCTGCCGATCCTCGACCACGCCGACCTGTTCAACCTGCTCTGCATTCCACCACTGAAGCGCAGCGGCGGCGATGTTGGCAAGCAGACCTGGGACGCCGCCATCGCCTACGCGAAATCGCGGCGCGCCTTCGTCATCGTCGATCCCGCCGAGCATTGGACGACCGCAGACGATGTTCTCAACGGCAGCACCGGAGTCACCGGCGTCGTTACGGCCGCAGATAACGCGGCAATCTACTTCCCGCGGATTCTCGTCGGCGATCCGTTGAACAACGGACAGCCGGAAAGTTTTGCGCCGAGCGGCGCCATCGCCGGCATCTTTGCCGCGACGGATATGAACCGCGGCGTCTGGACCGCGCCGGCCGGAATTGAAGCCGCGATGCAGGGCGTATTGGGCCTGTCGCTCGGCGGCAGTACCGGTCCCGGCAAGCTCACCGATGCCGACGACGGAAAGTTAAGTGCCGCCGGCATCAATTGCCTGCGAAACGTTCCGACCACTGGCACTGTGGTGTGGGGCGCACGCACCGTGAAAGGCGCGGACATGCTGGCCTCGGACTGGAAATACATCCCGGTCCGCCGGCTTGGCTTTTACATCGAGGAGAGCGTCGTTCGCGGCACGCAATGGGCCATCTTCGAACCGAACACCCCAATGCTGTGGGCGCAAATCACCCTCAGCGTCGGCAATTTCATGAAGACGTTGTTTGCGCAGGGCGCCTTCAAAGGCACAACCCCCGCTCAGGCCTATTTCGTGCAATGCGACAACACCACCGCCGACATTGCCAGCGGCACCCTCAGCATCGTGATCGGCTTCGCCATGGTCAGCCCGGCCGAATTCGTGATCGTCCGGATTCAGATGTCGAACAAGGGCAGTTGAGATTCGCCGAAGAAAATTCCCGCCGACTTTTACAATGCAACCTTTGATCGCTACACTTCTCCAAAATGGCGGGGAGGATGGCGGACATGGAAGCCTGGCAGCAAGCCGCGATCGGCTATATCCGCAACTGGCTCGAATTTCAGGTCGAGGCGTCGCAGCGCCCCGGTTGCATCATCGCGATCGCGCATCGCGGCAGGATTGTCGCCGAACATGCGTTCGGTGTCGCCAATCTTGCCACCGGCGAAAAGCTGACCCCGCGTCATCGATTCCGGATCGCATCGCATACCAAGAGTTTCACCGCGGCCGGCATCATGAAGCTGCGGGAGCAGCGCAAATTGCGGCTCGACGATCCGGTCGGGCAATATGTCAAAGGCCTGCACCCGCGCATTGCGGAAACCACCATCGCGCAAATTCTCTCCCACAGCGCCGGCATCGTCCGCGACGGTAACGCCGGCGAACAATTTTACGATAGCCGGCCGTTCCTTGGCGCCGAGGAACTGATGGCGGACCTCAAGTCGCCGCCGATTATCGAGCCCAACTCCCGTTTTAAATATTCCAATCACGGCTACGGGCTGATTGGCCTTGCGATCGAAGCGATCACCAAGGAGCCCTATCGCGCCTGGATCGAGCGCGAGATCGTGGAAGCCGCGGGCTTGCGCGAAACCCAAGCCGACATGCCGCTCGCCAAAGGCACGCCGTTCGCGCGCGGTCATACTCCCCGGCTTCCGGTCGGCCGCCGGCTCGTCATTCCCGGTGAAAATCGCGTCAACGCGATTACACCGGCCGCCGGCTTCGTCAGCACGGCGGCGGATGTCGCGCGCTTCTTCGCGCAGCTCGCGCCGAATGCCAAACGCAGCGTGCTCTCGGCCGCAAGCCGCCGCGAGATGACGCGCCGGCACTGGCGCAATCCGCATTCGAGTATCGAGAGTTACTACGGCCTCGGAGTCGCAAGTGGCAATGTGGCCGGCTGGGACTGGTTCGGCCATAGCGGCGGACTGCACGGCTATATCTCGCAGACCTGGGTCATTCCCGCCTGCGAGATGACCATCTGCATCCTGACCAATTCCACCGATGGCTGGGCCGGACCCTGGGTCGATGGCGCCGCACGCATCCTGCGCACCTTCGAGGCGCGCGGCGCGCCGAAACGGCGGGTCCGGGACTGGACCGGACGCTGGTGGAGCCCATGGGGCGCGTTCGATCTCGTACCGATGGGCAATCGCGTGCTGGTCGGCAACCCGCACGCCACCAATCCATTGCTGGACGCGAGCGAGATCGAGGTCACCGGCCGCGACACCGGCCGCGTCGCACTCGCCGGCGGATCTGGAAGCCACGGTGAAGCCGTGCACCGCACCCGCAACAAGGCCGGCAAGATCACCGAGGTGCGGTCCGCAAGCGGCAAAGGGCGGCCGGAGAAAGTCGTGGCGGCGGAGATGGAGCGGCGATACGGGCGCGGCAAACGCGGAAAAGCACGCTGAACGGTCTTACCTTGCCGGATTCAGATGTCGCGTGGCGCGCTTCCGAATAAAAGTTGCATTCAGGGAACTCTTGACCCCCGCGACTGTTGAGAACCGATCCCCGAGCGCAGCGGGACCTGCCGCGCGCCGCTGATCCGCCTGGCCTTCACAGGCTGCCGACACGTTCGAAGCCACAAGCGAGCAACTGGCCCGGGCTCATTCACTGGCTCCAGATGAAAGTGTCCGGCAATCATGTCTCCTGGCGTCGCCGCCGCTCTACCCACCGTTCTCGTTGTCGAAGATGAAATGATGCTGCGCATGCGCGCAGTCGATATCGTCGAGGATGCGGGATTCACCTCCATCGAAGCCGTCAATGCCGATGACGCGCTTGCGATTCTCGAATCCCGCTCGGACATCGAACTGCTGTTTACCGACATCCAGATGCCGGGCAGCATCGATGGCCTCAAGCTTGCGCATGCCGTCCATGAGCGATGGCCGTTGATCAAGATCATGATCGTGTCCGGCCAACTGAAATTGACCGATGCCGACAAACCCGTCGATAGCCGCTTCTACGGCAAGCCGCTCGACGTAAAACACATGGTTGGACAAATGCAGGATATGATGGGTAAGGGCTCGCTCGAAATCATTCCGGGCGATATCGCCGCGCTGATTACGAAAGCGGCGAACGGCAAGGCAGTTCGATCGGGACCGAGCGGTTCCGCGTCGCAGGAATTTCTGACCGCGGAAAACGACAGCCTCCGGCTGTTGCTGCAGCAGGCCGGCATCGACGCCAAGGTGCTGCTGGCGCAGGCCGGCATCGATGCCAAGGAGCGCGAAGCCGCCGACAAGCTGCAGAAGCTTATTCTCGAAGAGCTGCACCACCGCATCAAGAACACGCTGGCGACGGTGAGCGCCATCGCGTCCCAGAGCCTGCGCACCGCGACAAGCCTTGAACACGGCCAGCACGCGATCGAAGGCCGGTTGGTGGCGCTCGGCCGTGCCCATGACCTGCTGTTGCAGGCGCGATGGGCCAACGCCAGTCTGGCCACTACCATCCGCGGTGCGACCGCGCCTTATGACAGCGAAGGCGCCGGCAGGTTCTTGATTGAGGGACCGGATATCAGGATCACCTCCGGCGCCGTGATCGCGCTTGCCATGACGCTCAACGAGCTTTGCACCAACACCACGAAATTCGGAGCATTGTCGGTGCCGGCGGGCCGCATCGAAATCGGCTGGAACATCGATGCCGACAAACAGCGGCTGCGACTGACCTGGTCGGAGAAGGACGGCCCGCCGGTCCATTCGCCCACCCGGCGAAGTTTTGGCACCCGCCTGATCGGCTCGCTCGGCCAGCAATTGAAGGGCGAAGTTCATCTGGCCTACGACGCCAGCGGATTCGTCTACGCGCTGGACGTGCCGATGGCGTCGCTGGTCGCGCCGGCGTGACGAGCAGCATAACGCGAAGCGTTTGACGCCGTCATTGCGAGCGTAGCGAAGCAATCCAGAAGCCCCAAGCAAGGACTGGATTGCTTCGTCGCCAGTGCTCCTCGCAATGACGAGAAGTACCGCCTGATTGGCTACGCCGCCCTGCCGATCTTCTCCACCTTCACGCCGCCGCCTTCCAGCAGCATCACCTTGTTGAGCAGCTTGACCAGCGCGTAGACCGACTCGATCGCGGGTGCGGCGGTGTTGGTCAGCTTCGCCATTTCCAGGATCGAGCCGATCAGCGCCTCGGTTTCCAGCGAGCGGCCGGCCTCGACGTCCTGCAGCATCGAGGTCTTGTGCGCGCCGACGGCCTCGGCGCCGGCGATGCGCTTGTCGATCGAGACGCGGAAGGTGACGCCGAGCTTTTGCGCGATGTCCTGCGCTTCCTTCATCATCGCCGCCGCCAATGCGCGGGTTTCGGCGAACTGGCAGATGTCCACCAGCGTGGCGTGGGTCAGCGCCGAGATCGGGTTGAACGACAGATTGCCCCAAGCCTTCAGCCAGATCTCCGAGCGGATGTCCGGCAGCACCATGGATTTCAGCCCGGCCTTGATGAAGACGTCGTGCAATTCCTTGACGCGCTCGGTCTCCTTGCCGTCGAGTTCGCCGATCGGAAAACGGTCGCCCTCGACGTGATGGATCACGCCGGGCGCGGTCGCCGCCGCCGCCGGATACACCACGCAGCCGATCAGGCGTTTCGGGTCGATATACTTGGTCAGGACGCCGGAGGGATCGAGGCTCTCCAGCTTGTGGTTGTCATATTGGCCGCCAAGTCGCTGGAAATACCACCACGGCAGGCCGTTCTGCACGGTGAGCACGATGGTGTCGGGCCCGAGCAGCGAATCGATGTCGCGCACCACCTGGTCGAGGAAATGCGCCTTCACTGCGAGGACCACGATATCCTGCTTGCCGGCGTCGGCCGGCTTGTTGACCGCTTTCATTTTCGCGGTCTGCACCTTGCCGTCATGCCATTCCAGCTTGAGGCCGTTCTTCTGGATCGCGGCGAGATGCGCGCCCTGATCGATCACGGTGACATCCTCGCCCGCGAGCGCGAACTTGGCCGCGAGCAACCCGCCGATGGCGCCGGCGCCGACCACGCAGATTTTCTTTTGCTTCGGCGGGGAGCCCTTAAGATACGGGCTCGGCAGCACCTGGTCGAACGCGTTGGAGAGGCTGCCGACGCCGTCGATCACGATATCGACCACGTTGTGGGCATCAGCCATGGTGCCGGCGCCGAGCGAGGTGCCGCAGGCGATGATGTCGCCGGGCATCAGCGTCACGTCCTTGGAGATCGCGGCGACCAGCTTGTGCGGCGGGAAGAACATGTCGGCGACCGGATAGTTCTGCCGCTCCTTGCCGTTCAGCACGGTCTTGACCGACAGCTTCATCGGATCGGCGCCGGTCTCTATCACCGGGCCGAACACCCCAAAAGTGTCAAAGCTCTTGGCGCGCGCCCATTGCTCGAAGGATTTGTCCTTGCGCAAGAGATCGACGGCGGTGACGTCGTTCACGCAGGTGTAGCCGAAGATATAGTCGCCGGCTTCGGCTTCGGTGATGTTGAAGCATTTCTTGCCGATGACGACGCCGAGTTCGCCCTCATAAATGATTTTTCCGGCGTAAGTGGCCGGGCGCTCGATCGGCTTGTTGGCCGGCCAATAGGCATTGGGCGCTTTAAGGAACCAGAGCGGCTCCTTCGGCCGGGTAAAATCGTTCTTGGCCGCGAGCTGGTGAAAGTTGTTCCAGAGGCAGATCATCTTCGACGGATCGCAGGGGGTGCGAACCTGGACCTCGGAGAGTTTTAGCGTCTCGCCGCTCGGTTTCGCACCTGCGAATATGTCGCCGGTATGAACCGCGATTGCGTCGCCCTCCAGCGTCCCAAAACCGGTCTTGCCGCCCTGCTCGTAACGGATCCATTTTGTCATCTGCGTTCTCCCCGTGCGGCCGCGTCATTCGATTGCGCGGCCCTCGCTGCATTGTAGCCGCAGCGCCGATCCCCGCAATCATGCACTGCATCATGAGTGCATCGTGCCCCGGACGCAGCGCAGCGCGTAGCACTTCGCGAAGCGGTGCGCTGCAGAGCCGGGGTCCCGGTTATTTGCTTCTTGAAGAAACCGGGGTCCCGGTTCTGCGAAGCAGCACTGCGTACTGCATCGCGCCCGGGAAACGCAATCAATTTTCAAACAGCCAAGCGCTCGCAGTCTCGCGGCGCAATGCGTCCGAGCTTTGCCCCGGCGAACCGCGCCGGCGGGATGAAGCGGCGGGAGGCGCCGGGGCGCAATAACGTAGCACCCCCGAGGCGGGATTAACGTACCCACCTCGCGCGGCAAGGCACCGCGCGCGCCCAGTGACGTAGGGCGCGGCACCTCCCGGCGCTCCACCTTTTGTCACCAGCCTATCGGTCCAGATCAGGATCGCTTCTAGAAAGCGGCCCATCACCGGACCCGACACGAGCAGGATAAGCGAGGTTCTGGGGACGGGGATAACTATCCATGCAGATTTAATGTTGATGAACGGCGGCGCCGAAAACTCCATTGTCGTCCCCGCGAAGGCGGGGACCCATAACCGCCGATGCCGATGTGGCGCGAGGGCCGTTGGCTAGTGCATCGCTTAAGCGGATGGGACGGAGGCTGGGTCCCCGCTTTCGCGGGGACGACAGTGCAGATGCGGCGCCGCTTTCGCGAGGACGACGAAGTGCCCTGCTGCAATAGCGTGAGTTCCACGGCATTTGCATGTTGCCCCGCCCCAGAATCGGACTAGCGTCATTGCTCACATCCGGAGGCGGCCATGGACGACGAGAAATCGATCACCGAAAAGCTCACCGACGCCCTCAGCAAGGCGGCCTATTCGGTGAAAAGCGCCGTGAGCCATGTGGTCGATACCGCGTCCGACGCCGCCCAGCATGCCATGGAGGCCAACGCGGAAAAGATATCCAGGATACCGGCCGCCAAAACCAGCCCGGAACAGGTTGCGGCCAACGCGCAAATCTACATCCCGGAGGCGAGCGACGCCGCGGCGATGCCGATGCCGCTGTTTCCGGTAGCTCCGGCGCCGAAGCAGCGAAAGGCTTCAGCTAAACCCGCGACCGCGAAGGCGCCGCCTACGAAGGCAAAGCCAGCGCTCAAGAAGACGGCAAAGAAAGCCTCCAGGAAAAAGACGCCTGCGAAAAAGCCCGCCACAAAATCGGCGAACAAGGCTGCGACAAAATCGGCGGCAAAGAAAACCGGGAAGGCCGCGAAAAAATCCAGTGTTCGATCATCAAAGAAGGCAAAGCGAAAACCCAAGAACTAGGAATTTTGAAAGTTCCTTTCCGCGCTTTCCTTCGATCGTCGGCGCGGTGATCATCGCGGCCGCGATCCTGCTGTCCACGCTGATCACGGCGGTCGGCACCCGTTACAGCGCAATCGAGACATCGAACGAAGAAGTCGCGTGGCTGGTCGATCGGCTCACCGGCAATGTCTACAAATGCCAGGCCGAGGCGCGCGGCAAGGCCTCCTGCGACGCCGATGGGACCACCGGCAGCATCCCTCCGCCGAAGCATTAGCCGCGCCTTCAACTTCCGATCAGCTTGGCGCTTGCTGCGCTCCTCGATGTGCTTTGCCTGTTGAGATCGGCTATGCTTTAGCCGACAGTTCGACGTAAGCGGCCGGCCAACGGCGCGGCTCAAGAGGAGAATGCGATGCGGGACCGGAAATGGTCGAGGCGCGACGTGCTCAAAGTCTCAAGCGCGCTGGCCGCGGGCACGCTGTTCGCCGAGCCGCTCAAGGCCGCCGCACCTCCGCCAGCCGCGGTCACCCCGGCCCTGATCGAAGCCGCGCGCAAGGAGGGCAAGGTTTCGTTCTACTCAGCGCTTGAGCTCAACGTCGCGGAGCGGCTGGGCAAAGTGTTCGAAGCCAAATATCCCGGCATTTCGGTGCGCGTCGAGCGCTCCGGCGCCGAACGGATCTTTCAGCGCATCGCGCAGGAGCAGGCGAGCAATATCAACGCCGTCGATGTCGCCAACTCGACCGATCCTGCGCATTATCTCGACTGGAAGAAAAAGGACTGGCTGGCGCCTTATTTGCCGGACGATGTCGCCAGGCATTTCCCGCCCGATCAATTCGACGCCGACGGCATGTACGCGACCTCCTGCGCCTGGCTGGAGGCGATCGGCTACAACACCAACCTCGTAAAGCGCGAAGACGCGCCGAAGAGCTATGCCGATCTGCTCGATCCGAAGTGGCAGGGCAAGATCGTCAAGGGTCACCCGGGCTACAGCGGCGCGATCCTGACCGCTACCTTCGTGCTGGTGCGCGATCTCGGCTGGCCCTACCTGGAAAAACTGGCGCAGCAAAAGGTGCTGCAGATGCAATCGGCGGCCGACCCGCCGAAAAAGATTCTGCTTGGCGAACGCGCCATCATGGCCGACGGCAACGACTACAATCTGGTGCTGCTCAAGGACGAGGGCAAGCCGGTGCAGGCGGTGTACGCCACCGAAGGCTCGCCGCTGATCATCGTTCCCTCCGGCGTATTCCGCAACGCGCCCAACCCGAATGCGGCGCGGCTGTTCCAGAGTTTCTTTTTCAGCGCCGAAACCCAGCAATTGCTGGTCGATACCTTCGCCCATCGTTCGTTCCATGGGCAGGTCAAGGAGAAGTCCGGCCATGTGCCGCTGGCGGATATAAAACTGCTGAAGGCCGACCCCGCCGAAGTGCTGGCGCAGAGCGAAGCCATCAAGGCGCGCTACGCCAAGTTGTTCGGGGTGTAATCGATCGCAGCGGACATGCGGCGATAGGAGATACGCGTGGGTGAATGGTTCGGGGTAGCGCTCGCGCTGGTCTCGAGCTGCCTCGGCGGGACCGCGGCGGCCGTTACCCGCTATCTGGTCGGCAATGCCGATCCGATTACGCTGGCCATTTTGCGATGGGGAATCGGCTTTCTGTGCCTGCTGCCGGTGGCACTGCTGCTGCGGGCGCGATGGCCTCAGCGCAGCGACTGGCTTGCCGTCGCCGCACTGGGGGTTTGTTTCTTCGGATTGTTCTTCGTGCTCTACAACATCGCGGTGAGTTATACGACCGCGGCCCGCGCCAGCCTCGCGCTATCGACACTGCCGCTGCAGACCATGGTGGTCGGCGCCCTGCTCGGCATCGAGCCGCTGACCTTGCGGAAATCGATGGGCGTCGGCGTCGCGGTCCTCGGCGTTGTCGCAGCCCTGGTATACGGCCTCTCCGCCGCTCCGCCCGGAGCATGGCGCGGCGAACTCATCATGGTCGGCGCCGTGCTATGCATGTCGTTCTATAACGTCTGGTCCCGCCCATTCATCCGGCGATCGAGCGCGCTCGGCTTCCTTACCGTCGGCATGGGCGCCGGTGCCGCCGCGCTGATCCTGGTGGGAGTGCTGACCGGCCGCGTCGAAACCTTGAGCAGCTTCGGCGCCCCGCAATGGATCGCCGGCATCTATCTCGGCGTCGGCGGCGGCGCACTTGCGTTCATACTATGGGTGCTGGCGCTGGAGCGGGCGACACCGACCCGCGTCGCCAATACCATGACCGTCAACCCGATCGCGGCGGGCCTGCTCGCCGCCCAACTGGTCGGCGAGCCGATCACGCCCAACCTGATCGCCGGCCTGGTCGCGGTGTTTGCCGGGATCTGGATCGCTACGACGGAGCGAGCGAAGTTGTGATCCGCCGCGGGCGCGCCAAGACTTGAGTGGCACAAGCCTTGACCGGCACAAGACTTGACCCGCAATGGTCAAAATGCAATTTTCAGTTGTTAAATGCACGTTTTCATATTTTGAATTCATTTAGGAGATCGTGATGACCTTTGCTCGCAATCTTGTGCGAAGCACAAGCATTCTCGGCTTTGCCGCGGCTATTGGATTTCTTGGCGCTGGGAACGTGGCGTTTTCCGCCGACGGCTGTGCCGCGGGCACCCGCTGCCTTGGCGTCGATACCCATGGCAAGGCTGCGCCCGATCCCGCTCCCTTCACTGCTCAATGCACCGGAACATTTCCCGATTTCATCACGCCATCGAAGTACTTGAAGGGTCCCTACAAGGGCCCATGGTTCCTGCTTGCGCAGAGTTACCCGCAGACCGCGCCCGCGGATGACTATCCGTGGCTCAAGATCGACTTCGACAAGGCCGACGACTATCTGTATGCGCTCGAAAATTACGCCTTCGACGGAATGGTCGAGAAAGATTTTCGCGCGGAGGACAACAAGGTCCGTCCCTGGTTTCACATGCCGCTGATGAACGACGGACCGTTTCGGCGAGAACCCGTTCGCGGGCTGACGGAAGAGCGCTCGATCAAGGGGCCGGAGCTCGGCGTGAAGGTTGGGACGACGATCCACAACTACGCAATCGGATTTTACAACGCTGCGGGCGCTACCGCGATCGCCAAAACCTGGAAAACTTCCACACCTGACATCTCCGCCGTCCAGTTTCCGGAAGGCTCGATGGCTTTCAAGATCCTGTTCAGCGCCGCGACCGCGAGCGATTTTTCCAATCCTCCCGGAGATCTGATGGCCGGCGCTCCCGAATTCAAAATCATGACCGCCGCCGGCTTGAAAACGGTACGCCTGCTTCAGATGGACGTTGCGGCAACCGACAAGAGATCGCCCACCGGCTGGGTCTATGGAACCTTCGCATTCCAGAAGGACGCGACCGACACCGTTGCATGGCGGCGGCTTCGGCCGGTCGGCATGTCGTGGGGCAACGATCCGGGATACACGCCCGCCAACCAGGCCGCCGGCGACCCGTTGAAAGAATCACGTATCTCTTCGCAAATACCGCTATTCGCCAAAACCCATCTTGGATGGGCGGGACGGCCGAACGGTCCGGTCGATAATCCGATCTCGGGCTGCCTTAGCTGCCACGGAACGGCGGAATATCCGATCGCGGCCGACCTCGCCCCGTTCGGGAAAAAATGTACCACGGACGCGCTCAAGTCTTACTGGTTCCGGGATTTTCCGGGCAGCCAGACCTTTGGCGCGGTCGACAGCGATACCTGCATGCCGATTACCCCGCCAGTTGGGCTGAAGACGCTCGATTTCTCGCTTCAAATGAAGGTCGCCGTTCAAAACGTGCTGCAACTGGGCGCGATCAATTCGTGCGCTCCCCCGGCTCCTGCGCTTTTGGCTGGCGCCGCCCGCGCCCCCAATCCCTATCGCAACGCGCCGCGTGTAGGCCGATAGAAAATATTGCATAACGAGATCGCAGGACATCACCGGCGATCGGACAAATCATTTTTTAACGGAGCAATAAAATGGACCTGACCGTAACCGTTCATTCAAAAAGCGACGCGGGAGAGCAGTTTGAAATTTCGCTGACAAAGGTGTCCCTCGACACGGGGCGTCTTCGACTGAAATCGTGGGATAGCGGTCAGGATCCGGCGACGGATCCTCCCGCAAAGGACAATACGCTTAAATTGCATGACATCAAATCGCTCTCGACTACCGGGATAAGTTGCAAGAGCGAGGAATTCGGGCATCTCATTCTCAAATGTACTCTTCTTCCGGGCACGCCTCCCGCGAGTTCTTCGGTGCAAGTCAAAATCACGGGCAGTATATTCGGCATCCTCGACGGGACGAAGACGTACCCGATCACCGCCGACGACGTGACCAAACTCAAGAAGTTCCTGTCGGACGCGGCGTTTCCAGCGGCGTAGATGCGCTTGAGATGCACGTAAACTAGTGGGATTGTTATGGCAGAGGTGATTCCTGACGATGTAATTGACTATGTGCGAGAGGTATTTGCTGAAGCGAACCGTGAGGCAACAATGGCGCTTGCGCGCCAACCCGCAGTACATGAAGAACAACTCGACTTCCAGATATTCGCTGCACTCGATAAAGTTGGGCCTCGCTGTTTCTCGAATTCAGGCGCGGCCATTGACGGAGGCGATTATGGGCGCTGAGACGACAGATTTGCACGAGATTCTTCAACAATGGAAAAACGGACTAAGAGAACGGCAGATAGCGCATTGGCGTATCTCCGCAAGCTTTGATCGATATTCAAAATTTCTGGGTGGTTCGGCGGCAATTTTTGCAGCTCTCGTGGGAACAGGAATCATCGGCGGTCTTGCCAACGGAACGAACTTTTGGGGTCAAGCTGTGTTTGCCACGTTAAGCTTGAGCTCCGCCCTGTTAGCAGCGTTACAAACGTTTTTGGATTATCCGACACGCTCGATTGCACACGCTACCGCTGCGGTTGAATTCGGAAGTATCAGGCGAGAATGCGAGTTATTGCTCACTGAAAATTCAGATGCCGCGACATTACCTGGCCGAGCACAAACTCTCCGCACTGCTTGGTCGGAGGCAGAAAAGAAAGCTCCGACACTTGATCAAACGATTTTCAACGAAATCCGGACAGGTCACGCGCCGAAGGCAAAGGACCCCACATAATGGCGACTTTTTACGCTCACCTACCATTCGTTCGTGTGGCTGGCTTTACCTCGTTTCAGCTGCCTGCTCTCAGATTAGAAATCGCGCAGCTCCCATTTGACAAATGGGAAAAGATGGATGGGGGGTTTGCGGGTTTGCGGAATCAAGAATCCCGCTATCATGCATCGGCGCCAGTCTTCGTGATTGTTTCCGATGCTGCTGATTTTGAGGCCGTGGAAAAGATGGTTAGCCTTGCTCACCTTGCGGTGGTGCTAGGCAGTGCGGCACGAGTACCAAGTCCCCAGCTTTCCATGCAATATCTGGTATCTGGCAGGTCTGTTCGTCGTTCGATTGGACCGTTTGCGCGCGAAGTCCTGCTCTATCATTCGGACACCGTCCGCTGCGTTATTGACGAACTCACAGCGGCGCGAGTAGTAAAAATGTCCAACCTCATTGTCGCGGCTACTCACGTTTTGTCCGCTGCCGAAATTCAATTTGCGATTCGATCCCTCAATCGGGGTGCACTCACTGGCGTGAGCGAAATGGGAAATGTGGCCCTATGCCTCGTTGCTGCCGAGGAAATCGTGATGGGACGAATAACGAATCAGTTGACCGCTACTTTCAGCCGACGCGCTGGAGTGTTGATGACACCTCACGCCCATCTACGGGAAAAGGGGGAAGCGCATGCCCGCGACCTCTACCGCTTGCGCAGTTGCTTCCTGCATGGGGAAGCTGACGCCGAAATTCTGAGCGACGAGACGATAATTAGCAGCGCACGATACCTGCTGGTTCGCGCAGTAGTCGCTACGCTCGCCGCTGTTACTAATGGGTTGCTTAGCTCGGATTCCGTCTCTTACTTTGGAGAGCTTTTGGATTCAGCGGCGAATACGCCATTGCTGCGAGAGCAACTACATGAGGCCATGCCCCGATGAGTGACGATACCGACCTTTTCTCGACGTTTCTCCTGTCGGAGCTTGACCAACAAGTGCATTGGTTCTTTGCACCATTCATGCAAATTACTATCAGCGAGCCGGCAGCCCTGGGCCCCATGGTTTTAACTAGACTCGATTGGATGAGCTGGCGATTCTTGGAACGTACCGAACTGGTAGAAGAGTACATTCTTCCGCAAACTGACCAAGAAGCAGTGGTTGGCATTTTCACGTCCGCTTCCAATCCTTCGAGAGATGACGATTGGAGCGAGGCAGAACAAATCTGTGAAGCTGCAACGATAGCACTTCGACTTGCCGGGGATACTAACTTTGTTGAACCGAGGCTCGTTGGTCTCTACTCTAAATACGGTTCGACGTACGCGCGACGACCTGGTCACTATCGCCAGGATATGTTGCAACAGCATCTCCAACCAGAACATAAACTTAAGCCGGCTATAATCGTCGATGCACACCAAAATTATGAAGCAGTGCAAACGTTACTAACGAGGGGTACTCAAGCTGAATTGCTGTCGCTTGAACTCTTTAGAGACAGCTTCGGCCCATATCTTGGCTCCGGCGATCGGCTTCTATTTTTGTTTGCGTCGCTTGAAGCGCTATTTTTACCGTGGCGCGAACGCGTCACTGGGGTAACACTTGAACGTCGCGCCGCGCTCGCGGCGGCGTTGGGGGGCACTTCCTTTCCCGCGACTTTAGAGGACGGCGCAGCGCGGAAGGCACGCAATCAGCTTGCGCACGGCGAACCCGACGAAATTGCATTCGCGTCGCTCGTTGCTCCGATGCAAGAAATGATGCGCGGTGCGTTACGGTGTTGGCTCAAGTTCCAAAATACTGCCTCGCAAACACACGAGCCAGTCCGCGAATTCAACAGTCGATTGGCCTTGTCAGTTCGAAACAATGAAGCTGCTGGCGAGGCGTCTGATCGCCTAAACGCCTAGCGGCCCGCAGACGATAGCGTGGCACCCTCACCCCGCCGCCGCCGCCACCTCCTCCAGTCCGCGGTTGCGCGGCTCGACGCCCCAGGCCCACACCACCACGATTTGAATGACCACAAGGCCGATCATCAGCCAGACCACGCCCGGCAGTTGATAGGATGTCATCAGCGCGCCGACGATGAAGGGCGACACTACCGTCGCGCCGCGGCCGAGCGTGTTGCAGATGCCGTTGGCGCGCAGCCTGATCTCGGTCGGGAACAGTTCCGGCGTATAGACGCCGAACAGGATCGCAGTCTGCACATAGATCGCGACGATCAGGATGAACCCGACACTCAGCACGATCGCCGGATCGGACGCCGCGTTGAAGCGGGCATAGATGTAACCGGTGACGATGGTGACAACCGAGGCGCCGATGATGCTCCAGCGCCGTCCGATCGCGTCGGACAAATACGCGCCGACCGAACAGCCGACCAGCGATCCGATCGACAGCACCAGCGTATAGCCAAGCGAATTGGCGATGGTGAGCCCCTGGCGCAGGAAGAACTGCGGCAGGAAGATCACGAAGCCGAAGATCAATGTATTGATCGTAATCAGCACCCAGCAGCCGACCAGCAAGCGCTGCAGCAGCGGCGGCTTCAGCATGTCCATCGCTGCGACCTGGGCCACTGGAGCCGGCACCACCACGGGCGGCAGCGTCCTGCCGGCGGCGGATTCGGTTTCGATTTCCTGCATCAAAGCTTCGGCTTCCGCGGCGCGGCCTTGCGATTCAAGCCAGCGCGGCGATTCAGGCAGGTTCTTGCGCAGATACCAGACGATGAGCGAGCCGATGCCGGCGATGACGAACATCGGACGCCATCCAAAGGCCGGGATGATCAGATAGCCGAGTAACGCTGTGACCGGGAATCCGGCCACCACCAGGAACGCCATCATCGACAGCCAGCGCCCGCGCGTCTTCGGCGGTACGAATTCGGTCAGCGTCGAATAGCCGACCACGATTTCGGCGCCGAGGCCTAAGCCCTGCACGAAGCGGCAGGCGATCAGCTGGTTCATATCCTGCGCAAAGGCCGCCGCCAGCGACGCCAGCCCGAAAATCAGCAGATTGATCTGATAGGTGAAGCGCCGCCCGTACTTGTCGCCGACAAATCCGGTAATCAGCGCCCCCAGCGTCATGCCGACAAAGGTCAGCGAAATGAATTGCAGATTTTGCGGCACGGTCGAGAACTTGGTTTGTACCGTGGAGGCCAGCACGCCACCGGCGATATACAGATCGTATCCGTCGAAAAACATGCCGGCGCCGACCAGCCAGAAAATCCGATAATGAAACGATGAGATCGGCAGCCGGTCGAGACGTGCGCCGGCGTTTACTGCGGTAGCCATGTGAAGTGTCTCCCCCTGTGTCGCTTTGTGTCTATCCGCCGAAGCGATGATCCTCATCTCCCTCTCCCCGCTTGCGGGGAGAGGGTTGGGGTGAGGGGGACTCTCCACGCACTCGGACTCGCGGAGAGTCCCCCTCACCCGGATCGCATCTGTCGATGCGATCCGACCTCTCCCCGCAAGCGGGGCGAGGTAACCATCCCCCTAGTTCAATCGCCGCTGGCTCGCCGTGTCGCGGTACCAGTCGAACGGCTGGTCATGGGTCGCAACCATCACGCTCTTGGTGTTGAAATGATCGTCGAAACTTTCGCTGCCGCATTCGCGGCCGATGCCGGAGTCATCGACGCCGCCCCACGGCGAGGCCGGATCGAGCCGGTGGTGGTCGTTGATCCAGACGATGCCGGCCTTCACTGCGGAGGCCACGCGGTGGGCGCGGCCGATGTCGCGGGTGCGGATCGCGGCAGCGAGGCCAAAAGGCGAATCATTGGCGAGCCGCAATGCGTCGGCTTCATCGGTGAAGCGCGTCACCGACGTGAACGGGCCGAACACTTCTTCCTGGAAGATGCGCATGTCGGATTTCACGTCGGCGAACACCGTCGGCTCGACAAAGTAGCCATTGTCGTGACCGGGCACCCGAGCGGCGATGCCGCCGGTCACCAGCCGCGCGCCGTCCTCAACGCCGAAACGGGAGTACGACAGCACGCGGTCGCGCTGCCGCGCCGAGATCACCGGGCCGAGCTGCGTTGTAGGATCGAAGGGATCGCCGATGCGGATGGTTCTGGTCTTGGCCTTCAGCTTTTCCACGAACTCGTCGTAAACAGACGCCTGCACGATGTGCCTGGAGGCGCAGACGCAGGTCTGCCCTGCCCCGATGAAGGCGCCGAACGCGGCGTAATTCACCGCCTGATCGACATCGAAATCCTCAAACACCATCACCGGCGTCTTGCCGCCGAGCTCCATGGTCTGGTGCGCGAACACTTTTGCCGCCGCCCCACCCGCGATGCGCCCGGCTTCGGTGCCGCCGGTCAGCACCAGCTTGTTGATGTCGGGATGCTCGGCGAGCATCCTGCCGGCGCTCTGGCCGAGACCGAGCACGACATTGAATACGCCGGGCGGCAGTCCCGCCTCGGCAAAGATCTGCGCCAGTTTCAGCGTCGTCAGCGGCGTATATTCCGACGGTTTTACGACGGTGACGCATCCGGTCGCCAGCACCGCGGCCAGCGACTTGCACATGATCATCAACGGATGATTGAACGGCGTACAGTTGGCGACAACGCCGATCGGCGTGCGCAGCGTGTAATTCAGGTACGAGCCTTCAACCGGAATGACCGCGTCGCGCCGCGCCAGCGCCAGGCCCGCAAAATAGCGGAAGAAATCCGGCAGCCTTGAAAGCTGCGCGCGGGTCTCGTTGACCGGACGGCCGTTGTTCAGCGTCTCCAAGCGATACAGCTGATCCAGATTGGCCTCGAAGGCGTCGGCAAGCCGATTGACCAGTCGCGAGCGCGAGCGGATGTCCATGCCGCCCCACGCCTTTCCTTCGAAGGCTGCACGCGCGCTTTTCATCGCGCGGTCGATATCGGCAGCGGTCGAATTTGGAATCCGGGCAATGACATCGCCGGTCGCGGGATTGCGGACGTCCAGCATCTCGCCGCTTCCCGCTTCGATCTCGCGGCCATCGACAAAATTGCCGTGGATCTCGACGTCGATGGCGCCCGGTTTCGAAGGAATGTTCATGCTTGCCTCCGCTCAACAATCACCGCGTTGCGCGCCAGCGCCGGCAGCACGCGCTTTTCGGTCTGGCTGATGTGCGCCTTGATGATGCGCGCGGCGGCGCGCGCGTCGCGGCGCTGCATCGCCTCGATTAGCGCGACGTGTTCGGCGACGAGTTGCGTCGGATCATGGCCTTTGACATTGGCGACGCTGACGCGCACCAGCCGATCGGCCTGCCCGATCAAGTCGCACAATGCCGTGGCCATGCGGCGGTTGCCCGACGCGTGCGCCAGCGCGGAATGGAAGGCGCGGTTATAGGCGATGAAATCTTCATGGTCGCCGGCGAAGCGCCTGTAGTCATCGAGCGCCCTTAGAACCTGATCCGGCGCGTTCTCGATCGCTTCCGCGACACAGGCGGGCTCCAGCGCCAAGCGAAACCGCAAGAGATCGCGCGCGTCGGCTAGCGAGATCGGATTGACGCGATAACCCTGGCGCGGCTGCACGGTGACGAGATGCTCGCGCTCCAGCCGCAGCAAGGCCTCGCGCACCGGCTGACGGCTAACCGCGTAGCGTTCGGCCAGCTCCTGCTCACGCATATCATCGCCGGGGGCGAGGCGGCAGGTCAGAATATCAGAGCGCAGGTTTTCGTAGACATTATCCCGCAAAAGCATCGCAGATGTCCCACTGAAGCGGATAATCTCGCAGCCGTGAAATATCACGTCAAGTGAAAATAGCTTGAAAAGCTGGAACTTTGATTTATCAATCGGCGCGCTTGCGGGGCGCATCCCGGACATCGAGAGAAGAGAGACAGAATGAACAGGCGCTTCGCCAACGGCACCGTCAACGCGTCGCAGTCCGGCAACGGTCCGCTGCTCGTTCTGATGCATTCGCTGCTGTCGGACCGCGCGAGTTTCGACAGGATCGTTCCGGAATTGTCGAAGTCCTTCCGCGTGGTCGTTCCGGAATTGCCGGGCTTTGGCGAATCCGAAGCCGTCAGCGGAGGCCTTGCCGCCGTCGCCGATCGGATGGCCGGAGCCATCGAGGACTGCGCCGACGGCGAGGACGTCATCGTGCTCGGCAACGGCTATGGCGGCTTCGTCGCGCTGCAGATGGCGATACGCCATCCGAACATCGCCGCGAAACTCATCCTTGCCGATTGCGGCGCAGCGTTTTCCGAACAGGGGCGCGAAGCTTTTCGCAACATGGCGGCGGCGTCCAGGGCCAAGGGACTTTCGGCGATCACCGACGTCGCGATGCGCCGGCTGTTCGCGCCGGAATTTCAACAGGCGAATCCCGAACTGATGCGCGACCGGCGCGAGGCCTTCCTGAAGACCGACCCGGAAGTGTTCCGCGCCGCGTGCGAGGCGCTGGCGGGCCTCGACCTGCGGCCCCAGCTTGGGCAGGTCAAGGTACCGGTTCTGGTCCTGGTCGGCGAACATGACGAGGCGACGCCGCCGCCAATGTCCCACGAAATCGCCGCGGGTTTGCCGCAAGCCCGCCTCAGGATCATTCCGGGATGCGCGCACGTCCCGCAACTTCAATCGCCATCAGCGTTTTTAGCTGCGATCGGCGATTTTCTGACCCCGGCCGCCCCGCGCTGAGCCGGTCATCAAGCAGAAGCCCTTGAACGGCAACGGCTAATAGACCCTGACGGTCTGAATGTGCTTGGCCGGCTGCGCGGTCTGTACCGGCGCCTGCTCCGGCGCCATGGTGCCGGCGAACTCCGCCTGCGCCGCATCCGAAATCCAGGTCGATACCGTCGAGGAATTCGAGGTCAGCACAATAAGTGCAAGGATCAGAAACCAGCAGGCGGCGGTGAATCCGGCGGTCCACTTCCACTGCGACTGATTCTCCTGCCGGTCCAGCCTGTCGAACGCTCTCTGCATAGAAGCCTCCAGTGACAAGGATGTGCGTCTATGTCGATAATCCGAATCGCAGCAAGCCGATGTGAACTGCTTCACAGCCGCGAAATTAGTTTTGGCCGGCGGTTCGATCTGGTTAACGAACCCTTACCGCTATTCGCCTTTCGAGCCCGCCTCAGCCAGCGCCTGCAGATGCTCCACTTCCAGGACGACGATGGCGCCATGTTCGAGGCGAACCCAGTTGCGGGATTCCCAACCGCGCAACTGCTTGTTGATGCTTTCCCTGGACATCCCCACCATCTCGCTGATTTCCTGCTGCGTAACGGTAATGGTGCGCCCGGCGGGCGATGGTTGATGCCTTTCGGTCAGCCGAATCAGCGCGCTGGCAACGCGCCCCGGCAGGTCCTGAAGAATGATCTGCTCCACATGCTCGCTGGTCCAGCGCAGCCGCGCGCACAAAAGCTCGATGAACTTCATCGCCAGCGCCGGCTGGCTGCGCACGAAGGGGATGAATTCGCGGCGATCGATGACAAACAGTTCGCAATCGGAATTGGCGATGGCATCGGTCGTTCGCTCGCCGCCGTCGAGCAGTGCGATCTCGCCAAAAACTTCGCCGGTGCCGATAAGATTGAGAATCGCGCTGCGGCCTTCTGCGGAGGAGGTGCTGATCTTCACGGTGCCGGAGATCACCGCATACAGGCTATTGCCGACATCGCCCTTGGAACAGATCGTCGCGCCGCGCTTGAAATTCGACAGCTTCGCATAGCGGCAGAGCTGATCGAATGCAGCCGGTTCAAGATCACTGAAAATCGGATGCTTGCGCAGCACGTCCAGCTTGCTGCTGGACGGTCGAGATTCGTTTGTCTTATCCTGAGTCATCCTGATCACAGCTCCGAAGCAAACATCCTACGGCGTCAGCACCGCGCGTCCGACCAGTTTGCCTTCCTTCAAGTCAGTCAGCGCCTGATTTGCTTGTCCGAGCGGCATCGGCGTCACCGGAATCGGCGCGATCTTTTTAGCACGCACCAGATCGAGCAGCTCCTGGGTTTCGCGCAAATTGCCGACATAGCTGCCCTGAATCGTGACCGCCTTGATCGGAATCAGCGGGAGCGCCCAGGTCGCGCCGCCGCCGAACAGGCCGACGATCACGAGCTTGCCGCCTTTGGTCAGGCAGTCGAAGCCGAGCTGGGTGGTCGCGGCATTGCCGACCAGATCGATGACTGCCCTGATCGGGCCGCCGGCTTTCTTCGCAAGCTGTTCCAGCGCATCGGGCGCGGCGCCATCGACGATGGCGAGCGCACCGGCTTTTTCGGCGGCCTCGCGCTTGCGCGCATCGATATCGACCACGATGGCGCCCTTGCCGCCCATCGCTTTCAGCAGCGACAGCGCCATCAGGCCGAGGCCGCCGGCGCCGAAAATCACGATCGGCGTGTTGAAATCCTTTTCAACTTTCTTCAGCGCGCTAAAGGTGGTGACGCCGGAGCACGCGTAGGGCGCGGCGGTCACGGGATCGAGCCCTTTGAGATTCAGAAGGTACTTCGGATGCGGCACCGTCATGTGGTCGGCATAGCCGCCGTCGCAATGCACGCCGAGTGAATACGGCTTCAGGCACATGTTCTCTTCGCCGGCGAGGCACACCTCGCATTTGCCGCAGCCGAGCCAGGGATAGACCAGCGCAATGTCGCCGACCTTGAGGTCGCCTGTATAGTCGGCCTTGGCATCGGGTCCGAATGCCAGCACTTCGCCGACGGTCTCATGCCCCATCGTCCGCGGCAGCGATACGCCGCGGTCTTTCAGCGAGAGCGGCTTGCGGCCATGGCCGAGATCGTAGCCCCCTTCCCAGATATGCAGGTCGCTGTGGCAGACACCCGCCGCCTTGACCTTGATCAGCACCTGCGTACCGGAAGGTTGAGGGGTCGGTTGGTCCACCTCTTGCAATGGGGCGTTGAAATCTGCGACCTGAAAACTCTTCATGACGGCGCTCCCGGCGGCGGTTTTTGGCTCTTGGCCGACATTGCCACGTCTTGCCGTGCAGCGTCGAGACCAACTCGCGGGATATTACCCGGTCGCGTGGGGCTATGACATTTCGACGCCGGTCGTGCTAGTTGCCGTTTGCGATGGCCTCAATTTCAGGCGAAATCAGGATGCCGTCGCGCGCCGCGCGGGCGCGGTTGGCGAGCCGCCGTGCGCCCGGCAGACGCGCGCCCGGCTGCCGTTCGATCGCGCCGACCAGGGCTGCCATGCGCTCGCCGAATCGCGCATGACCGAACGCCGCGGGATCGATCGCGAGCAGCAATTGACCGGTTGCAGGCGGCGGACCGTTGCCATCCAAAAATGACGACGCCTCGAAGGCGAGGTTGGCGCCGGGCAGGCAAGCCGCCAGCACCTCCACCATGAAGGCGAGTGCGGCCCCCTTGGCATCGCCGAGCGGAATCATGCTGCCTTGCAGGGCTTTTTCGGCGTCGGTCGTCGCGTTGCCATCGGCGTCGAGCGCCCACCCTTCCGGGATGCTTTCGCCGCGCTGCTTCGCGGCTGCGATCGGACCACGCGCGACCTTGGACAGCGCGAGATCAACGACCGCCGGCTCGCGGCCTTCCAGCGGCGCCGCGAATGCGATCGGATTGGTCCCGAACACCGGCTCGCGTCCGCCCCACGGCGCCATCGCGCCCGGCGTATTGGCGAACAGCAACGCGACCAGGCTCTTTCGCGCCAGCGCCTCGCACGGCAGGCCGGTTTCGCCGCAATGATTGGAGCGCCGGATCGATGCGGTCGCGATGCCCTGCGCCGCCGCAAGCGCCGGTAGCTCCGCGACGGCGAGATCGATCGCGGGATAGGCAAAGCCATGCGCGGCGTCGATGGCGAGCACGCCTGGGCGCGGCCGCGACGCGGATGGATGCGCGCGACCATCGATCTTGCCGCTGCGCACCATCTGCAGATAGGTCGGTATCCGCGACAGGCCGTGGCCCTTGAGGCCGTCGGCCTCGGCAGCAATCAGCGCGCGCGCAACGGATTGCGCGTTGTCGGGGCTGCATCCGTTGCGCACGAAGATCGCGGCAACCCATTCGGTCGCGTCACTGACCGATAGCGTACTCACGCGCTTCGATAGAGCTTCGTCAGCGAGAACTCGCGATGGCCGAGCGATTCCGCGGCCGTGAGGCGGCCGTTGCAGGTGCGCACGATCATGTCGATCAGCGCGTCGCCGGCCTGATCCAGCGTCATCTCGCGGCGAAGCACGCCGGTGACATCGACATCGATATGCTCGCCCATGGTGCGCAGCGTCTTCGGATTGCCCGATATCTTGATCACGGGCACGATCGGGTTGCCGATCACATTGCCCTGCCCGGTCGGGAAGGTGTGAACCACATAGCCGCCCGCCGCCATCAAGGTCACGCATTCCGCCGCGGCCGACGAGGAGTCCATGTAATAGAGACCGGGCCCCTTGGCCGGCGCCTCCGCGGGCTCCAGCGCATCGATGTAGCGGCACTTTCGGCCGATCTTCTCCAGATTGCCGAGTGCCTTTTCTTCGATGGTGGTGAGGCCTCCGGCGATGTTGCCCTTGGTCGGCTGCGAGTCGGAGAGATCGTTGGTCTTATGCGCCTCGATCACGTCGTCCTGGTACGCCTTCCACATCTTGTACCATTTTTCGGCAATCTCGGGACTTGCGGCGCGCTCGCGGCACAGATGCTCCGCGCCGGTAATCTCCGAAGTTTCGCCGAACACGCCATAGATGCCGTGCGGGATCAGCTTGTCATACATGTTGCCGACGGTGGGGCACGACGATAGGCCCGTCGTGGTGTCGGACTCGCCGCATTTGGTCGAAACCCATAGATCCGAGATCGGGCACTCCTCGCGCTTCAGTTCGGACGCCCATTGCACGAAGCGCTTGGCCTGATAGCTCGCCTTGGCGATGGTCGCGATATCGCCGTGGCCCTCGATGCCGAAACCCACTACCGGCTTGCCGGTCTTGGCAATGCCGTCGACCACGCGTCCGGTCCAGCCGTCTTCGATCCCGATCACGACCACGGCCGCGACGTTCGGATTGGAGCCGATGCCGATCAAGGTGCGGAAAAACAGGTCGAGGTCCTCGCCGAACTGCAGCCGGCCGTAGGCATGCGGTATCGCCATCGTGCCTTTGACGTTGTTCGCCACCGCTTCGCATGCCGAATTGGACAGATCGTCGAGCGGCAGGATCACGACATGGTTGCGGACGCCGACGCGGCCGTTCTCGCGCTCCCATCCCCGGAAGGTGGCGTTCGCAAAATCCGCCGACGCGCGCTTCGTATCGATCGACTTGGTCATCAACTGGTCGGTCGCGCCGCCGACGAACGGTGACGACATTTCGTGCGCAATGGTTGTTGCCATGATGCTGCTCCTCACCAACGCTTGGTTTTCATGTTCTGGGTGTGGACGTGATGGCCCTTAGCCGCAGAGGCGACCATGCGGCCGACATCCTGTCCGTACTTGATCACGGTGTCCTTGTCGGAAAGATCGATCAGCGCAACCTTGTGCCCGATCGGGATGTCATCCTTGACATCGACCGTGAAGGTCGAGTTGTCCTCGGTCACCACGCCGAATGCCTTGGTGCCGGCTTTCAGATTTTCGACCACCACGACGGCGACATTGTCCTTCGGACTGTGCGCCAGAACCTGGGGAATGTTGGATTTCTGACCTGCGGTTTGGGCCGCGCTCGCTTGAGAACTCATTCCTGTCTCCGCTTCTTATTCCTGAGTCTTGTATAAGATAGTAAATCTTGCCCGGCAAGCGCCGCGCGCAGCTATTTGAGATCGCTGAGATAATGCGACTGATCGGTGCGGCACAGCGATCGCCGCCATTCCGCGCGGGTTCCGTCGACCCCGAGCGCGACACGATCGATCAGCAGGATCGGCTCGCCGATTGCGGTTTCCAGCAGTTCGACCTGACGCGCGCCGGCGGCTACGGCTTTGAGGCTTTCCGAACCCCGCGCGATGGTCACGCCGTATTTCACCGAATACAGCGCATAGAGATTGTTCGGCAGATCTTTGATCCGCTCGATGCCGGGAAACAGCGCGCGCGGCAGCACAATCTCCTCGTGGATGCAGGGCCGTCCATCCAGCGACCGCACGCGCTCGATCGTGACGACGGATTCCTTCAGGCCAATCCCCAGCCGCTTTGACGCCAGCTCGTCGGCCTTGGCCACCGACACCGCGATGGTGCGGCTTTCCGGAAAGCGGCGTTCGCCGCCGTCCGAAACCATCCGGAAAAACTGGAACAGGATGCGCTCTTCGTCATGAGACGCCACGAAGGTGCCGCGGCCTTGCCGGCGCACCAGCAGGCTTTCCGAACTCATCTCATCCAGCGCCTTGCGCACCGTGCCGGGGCTGACGCCAAGGCCAGCCGCGATTTCCGGTTCGCTCGGCAGTAATTGGCCGGGCGCCCAGCTGCCGTCGCCGAGGCGCTTCATCAGCAGCTCTTTCACCTGGCGATATAGCGGCCGGTAGCCGAGCGATGCATGCGCGGCATTTCCGGCAAGCGGCGCCGGCCTCGCTTCAGACCGCTTGCTGTTTCCCTTTGCGCTGCTCATCTCTTGCGTCTCGTGTTGGAATGAATTTGCATCACGAATGTGCTGCAAGAACGGGTTGAGCTTCCTGCATTTCATCAAGCAGCGTCTGGCCGGGCTCGATGCGCGGGAAGTAAACCGGCTCGGTGGTGACGTCGATATCGTTGTCGTGCATCCGCACAACCGTGTAGCGCGAGGTCGCAAGATCGGATGTCGCCGGATGATCCTCGCGGAAATGCGCGCCGCGGCTGTCGGTGCGGGCCTGCGCCGCCGCGCAGATGGTGCGGCTGACCTGAATGAGGTTCTCAAGGTTCAACCGATCGGTCCATGTCAGATTGTAGCGCCGGTCGCCATCCGGCACGCCGCAGCGTGCGACCGCGTCCTGCAAATCGTCGAGTGCAGCCGCGCCGCGAGCCAGGCTATCGCCGCTTCGCAGGATTCCGACATCGTCCCACATCGTCTCCAGCAGGCCTTCGCGGACGTCATTGAGATCGCCGGACGGCCGTCCAAGCGGCGAAAACGCGCGGTCGAGCGATTGCTCGATCGCGGCCGGATCGGGATCGGCAAGGCTGCCCTCGCGCAGCACCGCGCGCGCCATCGATGCACCGGCGATGCCGCCGAACACCGTCGAATTGGCGACGCCGTTGCCGCCAAGCCGGTTGGCGCCGTGCACACCGCCGGTATCCTCACCGGCCGCATAAAGCCGCGGCATCGAGGTCCGGCAATCCAGATCGAACACCACGCCGCCCATCATATAATGCGCGGTCGGTACCACCTCGACCAGGCCGCCGGCGAGATCGAAGCCGCAATCGGCGCAGCGCTCCACCATGCCCTTGAACTGCTTTGTAACGTTCGCAGGGCCGAGGTGACTCATCTGGAGGTGCACGCCGCCGTGCCTGGTCGCGAGCCCTTTGCGGATCTGGTACATGATCGAGCGGCTGACCACGTCGCGCGTTGCGCGCTCGCCACGCTCGTCATAATCGAACATGAAGCGCGCGCCGCTGGAATCCAGCAAGCACCCGCCTGCCCCGCGAAGACCCTCTTCCAGCACGGTGCCCGTCATCCGCGTGCCGGCGCCGGCGAGCAATCCGGTGGGGTGAAACTGCACCATCTCCATGTCGCGCAGTGCAAGCCCGGCGCGGAGAGCCATCGCGAGGCCGTCGCAGGTCTTGTCGCCGGAGGGCGTGTGATACTTGTACATCGTCGGTCCGCCGCCGGTCGCAAGTAGCGTCGCCTTGGCGCGCACAAAACTCGGCTCCCCAGTCCGCATGTCGAGCATCAATACGCCGGCAAGGCCCGATCCGTCTGCGGCGGGAATGAAGTCGAGCGCGCGGTGATCTTCCATGCGATTGACCTCGCGCCGCCACACCTGCTCGGACAGTCGATTGATGATCTCGATGCCGGTCAGGTCGCCCTTGTGCACGGTACGATCGAAGGTCTGCCCGGCAAAAGCCTTCTGGTGCACGCTGCCGTCGGGATTGCGGTCGAAGAAGCAGCCGAGTTCGTTTTCGAGTTCACGGATGCGGACCTGCGCTTCGGTGACCAGTTTCCATGCGAGGTCTTGGTCGTTCAGCCACTTGCCGCCTTCGATGGTGTCCATGAAATGGCGCTCGACGGAATCGCCGGGCGCCAGTGCGACGTTATAGCCGCCCTGCACCATCCGCGTGCAACCGCACTTGCCGAGCAATCCTTTCACCGCGACGGTCACGTCGAGATCAGGCGCGGTCTTCTTCGCATGCAACGCCGCGAACAGTCCGGCGCCGCCGGCGCCGAGAATAAGAATGTCGGTGTCGATCCGGCGGAGTTCCATGTGCTTTAGATTGCCCCGATACTCTTGAGGACAGCATCGCGCCGGCTGGCGACGTCACGCTGGTTGTCGGCGAACAACGAGCCGCCATGCGAATCCATGCCGACCAGCAGCGGCCCGAAATTCTTGATCTTGAATCGCCACAGGCTTTCGGGATGCAGGTCGTCGAGATCGATGTCCTCGATCTGCTCGATCCATGTCGTTTCCAGCGCCGCGGCGCCGCCGACAATGGCAAGATAAGCGCCGCCCAGCTCCTTGAACGCGGCCAACGTGTCCGGCCCCATGCCGCCTTTGCCGATGATGATACGCACGCCTTCGCGGCTCATCAGCGGCCGCGTGAAGCGCTCCATGCGCTGCGAGGTGGTGGTGCCGATGCAGAACGGCGTATAGCCGACCGGGGCTTCGGCCGAGACCGGCACCTTGTGCACATTCGGCGCGGTGTGGATGACGGCGTGTCCCTGCAGATCGAGTTTTGTTCGGCGGCCGCGGTCGAACATGTGGATCAGGGTGGCGTCGCGAATGCCGTACAGCGTTTTCTCGAGCGTCACGGTGTCGCCGATTTTCAGCGCGCGGGCCTGATCCGGCGTGATCGGCATTTCAAGCGTGTGATGCGTCATGACCATGTCCTCACAGAATTTTCGTCATTGCGAGGAGCGAAGCGACGAAGCAATCCAGCTTCTTGGCTGGCTTGCTGGATTGCTTCGCGGAGCCTGTCATCGGGCGGCGCTTTGCGCCGACCCGTTGGCTCGCAATGACGGTCTAAACACATTTCCGTCCCTCACGAAGAAAAGCTGATGCCGCCGGGCGTGATGGTCGCCCGCGCGCGGCGTGCCGAATGACACTGGATATTCACGGCCACCGGGTTCTGCGTGATGTGGGTCGCGGCGACCTCGACATGAACGGCAAAGCTGGTGGAGCGGCCGCCAAGGCCCTGCGGGCCGATGCCCAGTTCATTCACCGCGCCCGACAGTTCTTTCTCGATTCGAGCTCCCTCTTCATCGGAACAGACCGAGCCCAACGGACGGGTCGCGGCGATCTTGGCGAGGTGCATGCAGAGATCGGAGGTGCCGCCGATGCCGACGCCGACGATGGTCGGCGGACAGACACGGCCACCCGATTCGATCACCCGGTCGATGACAAAACGCTTGACCGCATTGATGCCATCGGACGGCAGCAGCATTTGCAGGAACGAGCCGTTCTCCGATCCGGATCCCTTCGGGATCATCTCGATCGACACCGTCTCCGGCTGCTCGTCGAAATCGACATGAATGATCGGCACCCGGATGCCGCTGGAGGTCTGGTTGTTCTTGCGCGTGATCGGATGCACCACCGATGAGCGCAGCGAGCATTCGAGCGTTGCGCGCTCGCAGCCGGTGCGGATCGCGCGTTTCATTTCGGCACCGTCGAACTCGACATCGTGCCCGACCACAACGTTGTAGATAGGAATGCCGGTGTCCTGGCACAGGATATTCTTGGTCCGCTCGGCAACCGCGATGTTCTCGATCATGGTGTCGAGGATGGCGCGCCCCGTCGCATCGGTTTCGGTGCGCACCAATTCCCTGAACCCGGCCTTGATGTCCGCGGGCAGAATTTTCAACGCCTGCACGTATAGCGTTTTGCAGATTTCTTCGACCTCTTGCATATCGAGCTGCATGACTTCCTCCTAGATCACGAGGGACAGGCCGGACGCGATCAGCATCGCGGACAGCACCTGCTTGAACCTGTTTTCGTCGAGCCGGCCGTAGAGTTGAAATCCGAGCCACGCGCCCGCCGCCAATGGAGGTAACGCGTAAAGGAACAGCGTCACGCCGCCACTATTGAACGATGCGACGCCGACCAGCAGCAGCGTGGTCACATGCGCAAACAGGATGAAGGGCTGGTAGACGCCCCTCGCCGTGTTCTTGGACCAGCCGCGCAGTTGCGTCCACACCGTCGGGATTACGCCGGAATAGCCGCCGATACCGCCAAGCACGCCGCCGATGAATCCGATCGCGCCGTCCGCCGCCTTGCCTCCGAACTTCACCTGCGGCAGCCGCGGCGCCAGCAGGGCGTAGCAGCCGTACACGGTAAGGAAGATGCCGAGCGACATCTTCAGAACGCCGCCGTTGAATTGCGTCAGCGCCAGAACGCCGATGGGGATGCCTACCAGCGCTCCGGCGACGAATGGAAACAGCCGCGCCGGTTCAATAAAACCTCGGATCGGCCACACCAGCGTCAGATGCAGCAGCGTGCCGCAGGCGACCACCAGCGCGGTCGTCTGCAACGGCTCCAGCCCATGCAGCCAGATCGACGACGCCACCAGCGCGAACGCAAATCCGGCGCCGCCGGCGGCCAGCGCGCCGAGGAAGGCGCCCGCCCATACGATCGACAACGTCTGCATGGAGAGCGCGACCATCACACCATTCCGTTCAGCAGAAACAACAGCCCGACCGTGAGCGAACAGGCTACACATGCCGACACGACAATGGCGCTGCGCTCGCGCACGGCAAAGAACTCCATCGCCAGCACGCGAAGACCCAGCGCCATGTGCAGGCCGAGTGCCGTGACCAGCCCCCATTCTGCGACGCGGACGAAAGCGTTGTGGGTGGCGCCGAGAAAACTTTGAAACGAATCTGCGCCGCCGAGCGCAGTGCCGAGCGCGATGAAATGCATCGGCAGAAAAATCGCCAGGGCGATGCCGGACAGCCGGTGCAGCATCGCCGCAAGGAATCCCGGTTTGAGGTGCGGATTGCGGATCATGCGAGATACACCGCGAGCGCGGCCCTCACGCCGAGAACCAGCAGCAGAGCCGAGAACGCCAGCATCGCCATATCGAGCGAGCGGGTGCGCCATTTCGCCCATTCGCGGAGGATCGAGCGCAGTCCGATCGGGGCATGAATGGCGGCCGCCAGCACAAAGATCAGATAGAAGCTTAGGAACCAGCGATTGCCATGCGTGCGCGCCAGAATCTCGCCCGCGGTCAGCCCGCCCCGGATGGCATAGATGATTGTGATTAGGTGAATCGTCACCGCGACCGCGAGGATCAATGCGGTGCCGCGCTGAGCAAGGTAAAGAACCGGGTTCATCGCCAGCGTTTCCATACGCGCGCCGAGGTCGCGCGCTTCAACCCCGCGATCGAAAATGTCGGCGAGATCGCCTTCGGGCAAAATTCGGTGCAGCTCATATGGCTGTGGCACGAATGACAGCCGGCATCGCCGGACACGGCCTGAAGACGCGCGTCCTGTCCGCGGTCGCGGACATCATTGACAAGGGTCCAGGCGCGGTTGAGCGCAGCGGGGCCGAGATAATCCTCGTTCCATGACACCACATCGCAGGCCGAATAGCAGATTCCGCAATTGATGCATTCGATACCGGCGTCGGCGGCCTGACGCTCGGTTGAGTCGGGCGCGACGACAGCGAAATCCTCCGGCGGGTTTTCGCCCGGCTCGAAATAGCCGTGCGCGCTGCGCCATTTCTCGAAAAACGGCGCCATATCGACCGCGAGGTCTTTTACAATCGGCAGGTTGCGCAGCGGCTCCAGTTGGATTGTCCCTTGCTCCAACTGGTCGATCCGGGTCCGGCAGGTCCAGCGTGGGCGTCCGTTGACGACCATCGCGCAGGAGCCGCACATGCCGACGCGGCAGGCGAAGCGATAGGACAACGTCGCGTCCTGGCTGCGCTGAATCTCGGTCACGACATCCAGCACGGTCTGGTTCTCGCGGCGCGGCACTTCGAAAGTTTGAAACTCGCCGACCCGGTCGCCGCGCCATACCTTCACCGTCATCGCATCTGCTGGATGCGATCCGGTTTTTTCGGTGCGGGCATGAACATTCATGTCGTTCACTCGATGGCTATCTCCGGCCCGGCTAGCTGCCGGACGCGCCGTGGATGCCGTTGAAGAAAATGTCTTTCCAGTCGCTGGTCTTGGTCGATACAAGACCCGCCCGGTTCATGTAATCCAGATAGGTCAGGATCTTCTTCGGCGTCGTCGTCCATTCGTTCTGCGGATTCCTGATGATCTTCTCGGCGTCCGCCACGGGGATCTTGGAATTCTCCGCCTTGACCCACATCGCCGCCGCCGCCGCCGGATCGGCCTTGATGCGGGTCATGCTTTCTTCCAGCGCATCCAGAAACGCTTTCACGATCTTCGGATTGGCATTCACAAATTTCGAATTCGCCCAGACCGTGTTGAAGGTGTGCGGCCCGCCGAGAACCTCGTAGCTGTCCAGCACCTTGTGCACGCGCGGGTCGGCCAGTTCCATTTCCTGAAACGGCGCGGAGCCGAAATGCGAGTTGATCTCGGATTTCCCGCCCAGCATCGACGCCAGCGCATCGGGATGGCTCATCGACACGGTGAACGCATCGAGCTTGTCCTGCTGACCTTTGCCGAAAACTTTTTCCGCGGCTATCTGCAGCGTGACCGCCTGGATTGAGGTCTTGACGCCGGGCAGCGCGATCTTGTCTTTTTCGGTATAATCCTTGACCGTCTTTATGTTCGGATTGGTCGTCACCAGATAAAGCGGCATTGAATTGAGGGCCGCAACGCCCTTCACCATCACATTGGTCTGGGTCTTGCCCCAGATCGTCAGCAGCGGTCCGACGCCACCGGAAGCGAAGTCGAGATTGCCCGACAGGATCGCGTCGTTCATCGGCGCGCCGGCCGACAACCGTAGCCATTCGACCTTGATATCGAGCCCCTGCTTCTTCGCCTGCTGCTCGAACAGTTTTTCTTCTTCCATCAGCGTCAGCGGCAGATAGCCTAATCCGAACTGCTTTGCGATGCGCACGGTATCGGCCTCGGCATATGCTGTGCCGCTGAGGCCGACGCTCAGAAGTCCAACCGCTGCGATCAGCCGCGTCAACGCTTGAAATCTCATACCATTCTCCTTGTCACGACTGCATGCCCCAGCGGCCAATGGTCTGGTTTTCGATGGTGCGGAAGATTACGTTCTCGATCACAAGGCCGATGATGATCACCGTCAGCAGGCCGGCGAACACATTCGGAATATCCAGCGTGTTCTTGTTCTCGAAGATGAACCATCCCAACCCGCCCTGGCCGGAACTGACGCCGAACACCAGTTCGGCCGCGATCAATGTGCGCCAGGCAAAGGCCCAGCCAATCTTCAATCCGGTCAGAATGCTTGGAAAGGCTGCGGGTATCAGGATTTTCCAGATATAGCGCGGCCCGGTGAGGCCGTAGTTTCGTCCCACCATCTTCAGCGTGTTGCTGACCGACAGGAAGCCCGAATGCGTGTTCAGCGCAATCGCCCATGTCACCGAATGCACCAGCACGAAAATCAGGCTGCCATTGCCGAGCCCGAACCAGATCAGCGCCAGCGGCAGCAGCGCGATTGCCGGCAGCGGATTGAACATCGAGGTCATGGTTTCGAGAAAATCGGTGCCGATGCGCGACATGATCGCCAGCGCCGTCAGCAGTGCGGCAAGCACCACGCCGCAGGCATATCCCATCAGCAGCACTTTTATGGACGACCACGCGCGCGCTGGAAGCACTCCGCTGAGGATGGCATCGAAGAAGGCACGGACGGTCGCGGTGAAGGTCGGGAACAGCAGATCGTTGTTCAAGAAGCGCCCATAGGCTTCCCAGATCAGCGCCAGCACCACCAGGATTACCAGCTTGCGAAGCCAGACCTGGTTGTAAATCCGCTCCAGCGCCGACAGCGGCTTTTGCACCACAGCGAAATGTGCCATCTGATCGCGGACGATTTCGGGCCGCAGCGGCGCGACATTATCGCCAGTCGTGGCCTTTCGAGGCTCAGACATTTTCCGCCTCCTCGATCTGGTCGGCGAACAGCATATGCTGGATGCGCTTTTCCAGGGCGATGGCGTCCTGGATATGCGCGCCGCTGTTCAGCTCGGCCTTCACTTGCCCCGGATGCGGAGACAACAGCAGAATTCGTGTTCCGATCTTGATCGCCTCGGGAATCGAATGCGTCACGAACAGCACCGTAAAACGCGTCTCGTCCCAGAGCGCCAGAAGCTCGTCCTGCATCTTGCGGCGCGTCAGTGCGTCGAGGGCTGCGAACGGCTCGTCCATCAACAGAATGTCCGGTTCCATCGCCATGCCGCGCGCGATCGCCACGCGCTGCTTCATGCCGCCGGACAGTGTATGCGGATAAGAGTCGGCGAAATTGGCGAGATTGACCTTGTTGATGTAGTGCATCGCGCGTTGTTCCACCTCGCGCGCCGACATGCGGGTGGACGATTCGAGCGGAAACATCACGTTTTGCTTGACCGTCTTCCACGGCAGCAACTGGTCGAATTCCTGGAACACCATCATGCGATCCGGGCCGGGATGCTTGATCAGATTTCCCTTCAGCCGGATTTCGCCTTCGGTCGGCATCATGTAGCCGCCGACCGCCTTGAGCAGGGTCGATTTTCCGCAACCCGACGGTCCAAGGAGAATGAATCTCTCTGCTTCGAACACCTGGAAGTCGATTCGATACGTGGCCGTCACCAGATGGTCAGGCGTCTTGTATTGCAGCGTGACGCCTTTCACCTCAAGCAGCGGAGCGGTCGGTTTCATATGTTTCTCATCGGCGAATAATCGGAGCAGCGTGGCTCTCGATCAAGACGTTGATACAGGCTGGCTTGCGGCTTAGATAGGCGCGATCGAGTGCATCGGGAAGATCGTCCGCGTTCGAAACAAGCGCGCCAAATCCTCCGAGCGCTTCAACCACAAGATCATAGCGCGACGGCAGCAGATCGCAATTCTTGGCGCGTTCCGCGCCGTATTGCCGCAGCTGGATCTGATACTCGGCGTTCCACCGCGCGTCATTGCCGATCACGGCTATGATGGGGAGATCGTAACGCACGGCAGTGTCGAATTCGGCCATATGGAACCCGAAGGTGCCGTCGCCCATCACCGCGACCACGGGATGATCCGGATGAGCCAGTTTCGCGGCGATTGCGAATGGGAGCGAAACGCCGATTGTGCCGGCGACGCCATTGATAATTCGTCGGTCGGTCTTCACGAGGGCCTGCGCCCACTGCCCGATTTCGCCGCCATCGGATACGAATGTCGCGCCTTGATGCTTGTCGATGAAACTTCCTACTGCCTTGCACATCTCGACCGGATGAATCCGGCCAGGCTGGGTTGCGCGAATCGATTGCCATTGCGGCGGCGCGTAAGCGAGCGCCTCGCGCACCCGCTCGCGCCATGCCGACGCGGACGTTGCCGGTTTCCTTTCGGCCAGCGTCTTGATCGCCGCTTGCGGGTCGGCGACTTCCGACAGAAGCAGTCGCCCCTCCAGCGCTTTTTTTGCGCACGCGATCGAAGCGGCATCGGGATCGATCACGATCCATTCGCAAGCCGGCGACAGCGCTTCGCCAAACCGCAGCGTGAAATCGAGCGGCTTTCCAACAAGCACGACAAGATCGGCCTCGACCAATATTTCAGCAAAGGCGCCGAGACCGGGATCGTTGACGCCGCGCGGGCTTTCCATTCCGATCACAGGTGCATCGAGCGCGTCTGCCGCTTCCCGCATCGCTGCGTGGCCGCGTTCAGTGCACATGGCCGGGCCGCAAATCACCAAGGGCTTCGTCGCCGCGCGGAGATGGGAGATCAGTTTGTCGGCCACATCCGCCGCCAATGGCGATGGACGAGGCTGAGCGGCTGCCTCGGTCATCCGCGTCGCGCGGTCGTCCGAAATCGTTTGCTCCAGCAGATCAACAGGAAGGCTGACGTGGACCGGACCAGGGCGGCCTGAAGTCGCAAGTTGAAATGCCTTGGCAATATCCGAACCCAGCGCCGCGGCTTCCTTCGCAGTCCACGACGCCTTCGTCACCGGGCGCGCAAGGTCGGCCTGCGCCATTTCCTGAAACGCGCCGCGGCCGAGTTCGCTTAAAGACGCATGCCCGGACAGCAGCACCAAAGGCGATTCCGATGCCAGCGCGGTGTAAAGCGCGGCGACGGCGTTGCTGTGGCCCTGCCCTCCGGTGACCAGCGCGACGCCGGGTTCGCCGGTGAGCCGGCCCCATGCATCCGCCATGTGCACGCATGCCGCTTCGTGCCGGGCGTGGATCAACTGGATTTTGGTCGATAGCAGCGCGTCGAAAATCGGCATGATATGGTTGCCGGACAGCGTGAAGATACGCGTGACGCCCAGACCTTCCAGCGTTCTGGCGACGATATCCGCGCCTCTCAACATGCGCTCTCCCAACGTTTCTCGGCACTTGCGGCCGATTTCGATGCCTCAGAAACCTGACACGGAGACCAAACCGCGTAAAGAAGTCATATGTCTAATACAAGAGCTATCGTCACGCGATCCGCAGCAGCCGGATGAGCGCAAGGCTGATCGCAATCAGAACGACAAGCGAGACGACGACGGCGATGGTGACGCGGCCACCGACGCGGCCGACCACCCGCACATCGACGCCCAATCCGAGAGCGGCCATCGACACCACCGTCAGCAATTTTGCCGAGAGCATGATCGGTCCCAGCATCGCGTTCGGGATCAACCCGAGACTCCTTGCTGTCGCGAGCACGAGAAAGCCGATGATGAACCAAGGAACGAGGTAAAGCAGGCCGGGCCGCGGCGCAGGGCCGGATACACCGAGCCTCGACCGGAACAGCGACAGCAGCACGACCACCGGTCCAAGCATCAAGACGCGCACCAGCTTGACCAGGGTTCCGAGCTGCGCGCTGACGGCGCTGATCGGCACCGTCGCGGCGAGCACTTGCGGCACCGCATAGACTGTCAACCCTGCCAGTACGCCATATTGCGTTTCGGACATTGCCAGCAGCGGAATGAACAGCGGCAGTCCGAGCACGACCACGACGCCGAGAATCGCCGTGAATGCGATCGAGGATGCGATGTCGTCGCTGTCGGCGCCGATCACCGGCGCAACCGCGGCGATCGCGGAATTGCCGCAGATCGAATTGCCACAGGCGATCAAAATGGACACGCGGCGCGGCAGGCCGAGTGCGCGGCTGGTCGCGTAACTCGCGGCCAGCGCCGCGACCACCGTCGCGACGATGCCGGACAGCAGCGCGGGGCCGGATGCTACGATTGCGCCAAGGCTGATGGATGCGCCCAACAGCACCACCGCGATTTCGAGCAGCGACTTGGCGCTGAACGAAATGCCCGCGTTCCAGATGTCCGGAGGTTGCCAAAAACTGCGGATGGCGATGCCGAGCAGGATCGCGATCACCAGCGCCTCGACATAGGGATGGCCGAACGCCGCCTCCTCCCAATTCTGCGCAAGCATCGCGATGCCAGTGATGACAATGCAGAGCATCAAACCCGGCACGACAGCGGCCAACCCGGCGGGCGCCGAAGCGAGACGATCGCGCCAACCGCTTCCGGCAGCCGTTTCGCCGCTTATCGCGATCTCTGATTCTTGTCGCTCTTCCATCAATGCCAGCTGCCCGGCCCGCGAGTTTCTATGTCTTATATAAGACTTGGATTCCAGCCGGGGTCCAGCCGGAAATCGCACGCCTTGGAAAAACATACTCCCGTGCAACGGCGCCGTAACAGGAACGCCTACGAAGCCCGCGCAATATGGAGAGTTGTATCCTTGAACTACCGCGGTTTTGCGGCATTTCTAGAGGATGACGTCGACAAGCAATCAGGGCTGCGATCAGGGTGCGCTCCATCAGCTGATGGAGCCCGATCTTGCGGCGTGGGCGGAGAAAATCACCATCGATTCGGCCAAGGACAGGCTAGGACTTTGGTACGGCGCTGTGTTGTTCTGGATTGTGGTGGCTTGCATCATTGCGGCGCGCGTGGTGTTCCTGGACCCCAGCCGAATTCATCCGGCCACGGCAAATTCGGCTACTCCGTCGGTGCTGACTGTCGGCGCATCGAACGCATCCCACGACGCAAAGCTGTAACTCCGCTTCGCAGCGATCGTTGATCTCAGGCTTTCGCCGCTCCATCCACCATCACCTCGATCAGTTTTGCTCCCGGCCGGCCGAAGGCGGACTCCAGCGTCGCGGTCACGTCTTCCGCCTTTGTGATGCGGATCGTCTCCAGCCCGAGCGCTGTTGCGAGACCGCAAAAATCCACCGGCGGATCGACAAAGTCCATGCCGACGAAATGATCGTCCTGGTGGAAGGCGAGCAGCCGCTGTTTGATGATCCGGTAACCGCCATTGTTCACGATTACCACCGTCAATGGCAGCTTGTGATGCGCCGCCGTCCATAGCGCCTGTATCGAATACATCGCGCTGCCATCGCCGGAATAGCACACCACCGGCCGGTCCGGATTTGCAAGGCTGACGCCGACCGAAGCCGGAAGTCCCCAGCCGATTCCGCCGGACGCGAGCCCGTGATAGCCGTAGCGATCGCGATGCGGGCGCAGCGCGGAAATGTATCGCGACGCCGTCAGTCCTTCATCGACGAGAATCGCGTTGGCCGGCATCGCCTCGACAACCTGCAGCGCCAGCCAGTCCGGATCGATCGGCGACGCATCGCGTTTGGCCGAGATTTGCTCGACCAGTTTTGCGCGCCGCGCCGTCCAGTTCTTCGATGCGAAAGCGGCCATGCCGTTTTTCGCGCTCTTATCAAGCGCCACGCCGCCACCAGCCTTGAGCGCCGGGATCAGCGCCCGCAGCGTTTCCTTCACGTCGGCCTTCACGGCGATCTCGGCGGAATAATTCTTGGCCAGGTCCCAATCGACCAAGCCGATTTGCACGATCGGCAATCCACCGGGCAGCGGATCGACTTCGCTGTAGACCGACATGCGCAGCGGATCGGAGCCGAGCACGATCATCAGGTCATAGGGCGACAGAATTTCACGGACCTGCGGCTGAACGCGGGGCAACGAGCCCATGAAGCACGGGCTTTCAGACAGGAAATGCGCGCCATAGGGCGCGGTCTGCTGATAAGCGGGACAGCCGAGTGTTTCCGCAAACTCCGCGGCTTCCTTGAGCGCGTCGCTTTTCACGATTTCATCGCCGACGACGATGACGGGGCGCTCGGCTTTCAGAATGCGCTGGACCAGCGCCTGCAGCGATTCATCCGACGGTTTTACGCGCGTATCGATCCGGGTCGAGCGACCGAGCTCAAGGCCGGCCTCTGAATTCAGAATGTCGCCCGGCAGCGAGATAAAGACCGGCCCGGTCGGAGGCGTGGTCGCGATCTTGGCGGCGCGGCGCACAATGCGCGGCAGGTCTTCCAGACGCGTGACCTCGACCGCCCACTTCACCAAAGGTTCGGCAATCCGAACCAGCGGATCGTACAGCACCGGCTCCATCAACCCATGGCCCTGCTCCTGCTGGCCCGCGGTGAGGATCATCGGCGTACCGGTAAATTTTGCGTTGTAGAGCGAGCCCATCGCATTGCCGAGCCCAGGCGCGACGTGGACGTTGCAGGCGACCAGACGTCCCGATGCCCGGCTGAATCCGTCGGCGATGGCGACTACAAGGCTTTCCTGCATCGCCATCACGTAAGTGAGATCGGGATGCTCCTTCAGCGCATGCATGATCGGCAGCTCCGTGGTGCCGGGATTGCCGAACAGATGCGTAATGCCCTCGTCCTTGAGCAGCGCGAGGAATGCCGATCGCCCGGTGATGCGGTTCACCGCCGGCCTGATTTCCTTATTCATGTGACCACCGTACGCTTGGGCTCAACGATCTCGAACATGCGTGGAAATTCGTCCATCAGCGCCATCAACTCGGCAAGCTTCATCGGGTTGCCGGTGAACTTTATATTTCCCGCCGCCATTGCTTCCGGGAATGTCGCCTGCTTCGCGATCACCGTGTCGAGCAGCGAGCGCGGCAAGGTGAACCCCGCGTCCGCCTTGGACGATTGTGAGCCTGCGGCGTAGGTCAGCGCGCAATTTTCCAGCGTCAGCACATAATTCTCGTCTGTATCAGTGAAGGCCCAATTGAGGACGATGTGCTTGCCCTCGGCTTTCGGACCGTTCAGCCGTACGCCGAGCACATCCCATAATTGTTCGGTGCGAAGTGCGGCCAGCGTTTCGCGCGGCATCGGCGGCCGCGGCGGAGCCTTCGGCATGCCCGTGCGCAGTTCCTGCGCGCCGAACAGATAGGCGTTGCGCCAGGTGGCGCTCTCGGCGAGATAGCCGAGTTGCTCGAACGTATCCGCGAGCATCGCACGCGCCGCTGGGTTGTCGGGTTCGGCAAAGACGAGATGGCTCAGCGCCTGCGCGACGAAACGAAACTCGCCCTTGTCGAAATCTTTTCGCGCGCGAGTAAGGATCGCATCCCCGCCACCCATATATTCCACAAACTTCTTGCCGGCCTCGACCGGCGGCAGCGGATCGAGATTGGCGGGATTGGCGTCGTACCAGCCGAGATACTTTTGATAGATCGCCTTCACGTTGTGGCGGATATGGCCGTAATAACCGCGCCCGTGCCACGCGCCGTCGAGGCTCTTGGGCAGCCTTATCGTTTCGGCGATTTCGTTGGCCGTGAGACCATGGTTCAACAGCCGTAGCGTCTGGTCGTGCGCGAATTTGTAGAGATCGCGCTGCTGGCGGATCATGGTATCAACGCGCTCTGTGCCCCACACCGGCCAGTGATGCTGGCCGCACATTGCTTCCGCCTTGCCGCCCCATAGCTGCAGCGCCTCGTTGAGATACTTCGACCACGCCAGCGCGTCGCGCACGTCGGCGCCGCGGAACGGCAGCAGATTGTGAAAATTATGCGTGCAGTTTTCTGCCAGATTCAGCAGCTTGTAGCGCGGAATGTAAAAATGCATTTCCGCCGGCGCTTCGCTGTTCGGCGCCATCTGGAATTCGAATTCGAGCCCGTCGATGGTGTGCTTGTCGCCGGTCGCCTTGATCAGATTGGTCGGCCGCAGCAATGCAATCGAGCCTGCCGCCATCGACTTGCCGAGCCCACAATCGACCTGGCCGCGCGGGCCCTTTTTCAAGAACGGCCCGAACTGGTATTGCGCGCGCCGCAGCATCGCAGGACCCGCGATGATGTTTTCCGACACCGCATGCTCCATGAACAGATCGGGCGCAATGATCGGCACGCGGCCGCCCGCCAGCATCTCGTCGTCGATCACGCCGCGTGCGCCGCCCCAGTGATCGGTATGGGTATGGGTGAAGATCACCGCCGCGACCGGGCGGCGCCCGCGATGCTCGAAATAAAGCTCCAGCGCGGCGCGCGCGCTTTCGATCGAGGTCAGCGTATCGACCACGATCACGCCGCTGTCGCCCTCGATCAGCGTCATGTTGGCGATGTCGAGTCCTCGCACCTGATAGACGCCGGGCACCACCTCGAACAGCCCGTGATTCATGTTGAGCCGCGACTGCCGCCACAGGCTTGGGTCCACCGTCGGCGGAGCTTCCTCGACAGACAGAAATCCGTAGGGCTCGAGACTCCACACCACGCGGCCCGATTCCGACGCGATCCGGGCGTTCTCGCGGGTGCCGAGAAATCCGCGCGAGGCGTCGTCGAAATCGCTGGTGTCCGAAAACGGCAGCGCCGCGCGGGTCGCGGCATGCTGCTTCACGACCGACGCGGACGCGTCCTTGGGCGCTTCGGCATCGAGCTGTTGTGTCATCGTTTTCTCCCCGCGCGTTTTGAACTGAACGGCTCTTGGGCCGCTTGGTGGGATCGACTTTACCCTTTTCGGTGCCGCGCAACAGGGCGGCATGGACAAGGCTGGGTTGTTATGCCGACGGCCTGAAGATGACGCGGTCGCGCGAGGAGCCGATCACGGCGAGATAGGCCGCCCTGGCATTTGAAAGCGGATAGATCGCGCCAGGCGAAATCGGATAAGGCCTGAGATGGCCGCTGGCAAAGCCCGGCAGCGCCTCGCGCAGAAGATCGCCGCTTTCGATCGACGAAAACGCCAGGGTATCGACGCCGACATAGGTGTGGCGGCCGCGATAGAATTCCAGGATGTTGAATTCGACCACCTTGTGAACCGCTGCGATCAGAATCTGGCGGCCACCCAGCGCCAGCGAGCGATGCGCCGCCTGGAAATAGGGATCGCCGACCGTGTTGAACACGATATCGGCGCCCTTACCGCCGGTCAGTTCGCGCACGCGCGCAGCCACATCCGTCGTCGCCGAATTGATGACTTCGACCGGCCCGTTGGAATGCCCCTCGTAAGGTTCGTCCTTGCGAACGACGCCGATCACTCTTGCGCCCCGCCATGTCGCGAGCTGCGTCGCGGCCTGGCCGACCTTGCCGTTCAGCCCCATGATCAACACGGTGTCCTGCGCAGAAGGCCCGCCCGCGCGCCGATATCCTTCGATCGCCGTTACAAACGGCACGCCGATTCCCGCAGCCTCTTCCATCGAGATGGAAGCGGGCTTCTCGACCAGCGCCGCCGCTTCGACAACCAGATGCGTCGCGTGGGTGCCGTCGCGGCGAATGCCGAGATCGCCGGACGAGCCGAACACCTCGCGTCCCAGCCATTCCGGCGGGCCATCGACAACGACGCCGGCAAAATCGCGCCCGGGGGTACGCGGGAACACCGCGTAGGACATCAGGCCGGTGGCGGCCTTGACGTCGGACGGATTGACCCCGGCGGCCTTGATTTCCACGACCACGTCGTCAGCCCCGCGCGTCAGCGTGCGCTTTTCGATCGCAGGCGCGAGCGATGCAGCATCCGCGGCTTTTGCGTTCAACCGCAGCGCGGTTGCCTCAATTGTCTTTGTCATTTCCATCCAGCTATCCGATCATACCGGACGCGGCAACAGATAGGGCGAGTTGGCGATGCTCCATGGCGGCGGCGTTTCCATCTTGAATATCTGGCGCAAATGCACCTCGTCCGGCCCGTCGCCGATGCGCAGCAGCCGTCCCCACGCCAGCGCCTGATGGATCGGGGTGTCGTCCGAGCCGCCCATCGCGCCGAATACCTGCATGGCGCGGTCGGCAATGCGTTGCAGCATCGCCGGCACCGACACCTTGATCAGCGACACGTCGCGCCACGCGCCCTGGTGACCGGCGCGGTCGAGCAGCCAGGCGCAGCGATAGGTCAATAGCCGCGCCTGCTCAAGTTCGACGCGCGACTCGGCGATCCAGCGCTGCACGGTGTCGTATTCGATGATCGCGCGGCCGAAGGCCGATCGCTCCGACGCGCGCGCGAGCATCAATTCGATCAGTACCTCGCACAACCCGATGGAGCGCATGCAGTGATGAATTCGCGCCGGCCCGAGGCGGACCTGCGCTACCCGGAAGCCTTCGCCTTCTTTGCCGAGCAGGTTCTCCACCGGAATGCGGACATCGTCGAAATCGATCTCGCCGATCGGAGCGACGTGGTCGATGCAGCCCATCCAGCGCAGCGGACGCACCAGGCGCACGCCCTTGGCATCCATCGGCACGATCACGCAGGAATGCCGGCTGGTGCGCGAGGCCTCGGGATGGCTGACCCCCATCACAATCAAAAAGCTGCATTGCGGATGCGCGGCGCCGGTGATGAACCATTTGCGGCCGCGAATGATGTAATCGTCGCCCTGGCGGAGAATCGTGGTTGCGATGTTGGTCGCGTCCGATGATGCGACGTCCGGCTCGGTCATGCCGAAGGCCGAACGCGTTGTCCCCTCCAGCAGCGGATGCAGCCAGCGACGTTTTTGCTCCTTATTGGCGCAGTTTTGCAACGCGATCATGTTGGGTACGTCGGGCGCCTGGCAGTTGAAGACTTCCGGCGCCCAGAACAACCGGCCCATGATTTCCGCGCATGGCGCGTAGTCGAGGTTCGACAGCCGCGTGCCGGGCTCGTCGGCGGCGAGTTCGGGCAGTGCGAGATTCCACAGTCCTGATGCCCGCGCCTTGCGCTGCAACTCCGGCATGAACGAAGCTTCGGCGCGGGCGGCGACCTCACGCGCCCAGTCGCGATGCCTCGGAAGCACCTCCTTGTCGAAGAAGGCTTGCAGCCTGTCCCGCCATTCCAGCGAAGCTTGCGAAAGATCGAACTCCATTGACGACTCCAAATCCGGCGCGGATAACCAATCATATAGCGGCATTTCAAGCCGCGGATATACTGGCGACAATGCGCTGTGCCCGGGGAAGAGCTTCATGAACGGAAGATTTGGCGGCTTCGTCGCGGGGCTGGCGTTGCTCGCAGCAACCACGGCCGCCTTCGCGCAAGCCGCATTTCCGACGCGGCCGATCCGCGTCATCGTGCCCTACCCTGCCGGCGGCATCGTCGACATCGTTGCGCGCAGCGTTACCGACACCGTCGGCAAGAATTTCAAGCAGGCGATGGTGGTCGAGGCTAAGCCCGGCGCCAACAGCAATATCGGTACCGCCGAGGTCGCGCGCAGCGCGCCCGACGGCTACACCTGGCTGGTGACCGGCCCCGCGGTTCTCGTCAATCCGTCGATCTACAAGGACGCCGGATGGAACGCGATGCGCGATTTCAAATGCGTCGGCCTCGTGGTCTGGAATCAGAGCGCCGCGGTGGTGCCGGTCAGCCTGCCGGTCAAGACGCTGAAGGATTTCGTCGAGCTCGCGAAGAGCAAGCCCGGCAAACTGAATTTCGGCAATCCCGGCATCGGCTCCTCGATCGACCTGACCGCGAAGAACCTGTTCAAAATCGCGGGGATCGACATCGCCAATATCGGCTACAAGGGCCAGCCGCAGGCGCTGATCGATCTTATCACCAACGAGATTCAAATCAGCGTGGCGTCGCTCGCGCTGGCGCTGCCGCATATCAAGGACGGCAAGCTCAAAGCGCTCGCCGTTTTCACCAAAGAGCGGGTGAAGGAATTACCGGACGTGCCGACCATCGCCGAAGCGGGCTATCCCGATGCTGCGTATCTTCCGTGGTATGGAATCTACGTGCCGGCATCGACACCGGACGAACTGGTGGGCCGCATCCATGCCGCCATCAACAAGGCGCTCGAGTCTCCGGAAGTGGTCGAGCGTCTTTCACATGCCGACATTCCCGGACGGCCGATGCAGCTGGACGAGCTGGCAAAGCTGATGAAGGCCGACTTCGAGCGGCTTACCGAGATCGTCAAGGTCTCGCACATCGCGGTGGAGTGACCTACCAACTGGACAGTCCCTCGCCGCCTTGCGCCGCCAGATCGCTGCGCCAGAGCCAGACGGTGAGCGAGCCTGAGCGGCCGCGAATGCGCGTCTCCCTGGGGCCGCTGAGAACGCCGGACTTGAACAGGGCACAGTCGCGCCCGGCGGTGCGGAGCAATTCGTTGCTGACCGCAAGCTCGACGCCATGATTGGCCGCGACTTCCATCAGGCGGCTTGCCACGTTCACGGTGTCTCCGGTCGCCGTAATGTGATGATAGCTTCCGCCGCCGAGCCTGGAGGCAACGATCGTCCCGAAATGCGCGCCGACCTTGAAGCCAAGCCTTGACGCGATCGACGGCGGCAACGAGGTCAGCCATCGTTCGGCGCTGACGCAGAGCCCGACCGAGCATTCGACCGCCCTGAACGCGTCATCTGTCGCAGCCTCCGGCAGGCCGAACAGGATCATCGCGCCATCGCCGAGGAAACTCGTGATCGTTCCTCCGCTTGCGACCGCCTCTCGGTCGACCAGCGCGTGAAAGTCCTTCAGCAATTCGCGAACCCTGTCCGGCCCAAGCTTCTCGCTGAGCGAGGTGAACCCGGACAGATCGATGAACACGATCGCCGCGTTTTGGCGAACCGGCTCATTAAGAAAATTCGGATCCTTGGTCAGCCATTCCTGGATGCCCGGCGCCTGAAACTGCTCGAGCAGTTCGCTTCGCACGGCGTAATACTGCGCCCGCCGCCTGCCCGACCAGAGTTGTACGGCTGCGAACAGCGCCGCGGGCGGCGCCGCGGCTGCGATCGGGACAGCCGCGCTCAGCCAGACCCCTTGTGCGAACGCAAGGAAGTTCGCAGCTGCCCAAATCAGAATAACGGCAGCCGCCGCGACAAGACCCGCCGCGCTGCGCCGCCATGCCAGCAAACCGACGAAGATCATCGGGAGCACGACGGCAATCACGCCGTCGGCGATGCGCACGGACCGATCCCGCACTATTCCGTCTCCGGCCATCAGGTGCGTGATGGCCGTCGAAATGACTTCCACGCCGGGCATCACGGGATCGAAGGGCGTCGGGAAAAAATCTCCGCCGCCGGTGACGGTGGCGCCGATTACAACGATGCGATTTCGAATGATTTCCCGCGCAATCTCACCTGATAGCAGCGAGGCCGCGCTGACGGTCCTTATGGTCCGGCGTGGGCCATAGAATGTGATCGGAAGCGCGTGATCGAGATCGGTGGGAATAACGCGCCGGTCAATTACGATACGGTTCGGTTCGATCGTCGGCTCCTTGCCGATCGCCAGCGCGGCGACGCGGAGCGGAAACGACATTTCGATGCTGTCGCTGGTGCGGAACAGCATCGGAATGGAGCGCGGGGTACCGCTGCGGTCGGTCGCGACATTGACGATGCCGATTTCCGCATGATCAGCGAATTTCTTCAGCGGCAGCAAAAATCTCTCAGCGCGCGGCAGGCGTGCGAGCGGTCCGTCATCCGCCACCGCAATCGACTGGCTGGCTTCCGAGAAGACCGCAGCGGCCGCAATCGCGGTGGGGCGGCCGTTAAGCGATTTCGCCAGCGCGTCGTCGCCATCCTCAGGTCCCCGATCGACCAGCAGCAGATCGACCGCGATGACCTTCGGCTCCAACCGCGCAATCGCATCGACAATCCCGGCAAGATCGCCCCTGGCGACGGGATAACTGCCGCCTTGCTTCACCACGGTGTCATCGATCGCAACGATGGTCACCAGATCCGGCGGCACTCGCACGCCACGGGCCAGCGTTCGCAGATCGCTCATCGTCGATTCGACGCGATCGAGAAATCTCAAATGGCCGTGCGCGTGTGCGAAATAGACGCCAAATCCCCAAAGACCCGCCAGGACTAAACCTATCAGGGTCTGGAGATGCCGGCCGTGCATGCGCCGAGTTACTGTCCGAGCCGCGCCATCAATGCGGAAACCCGGGCCGGCGGCCAGCGCTTCACGGTCAGCGGACCGGTTGTCTCGACATCGACGCCTTCACCGCGTCCGAGGGTAACGGTATGCGTACCGGTGCGATGCCCGACCGCGACCCGTCCGTTGACGACAAAAACCGAGGTCCTGCCTTCCGCGGCATCCACCGCCCATTTCGTGCCGCGCACCGCCGCGATCGCTTGCGGCGTGATGACCTGAAAGCGGTTTCCGCCTTGTTTCTTTGGAACTTCGAGCAGCAAGGCCTTGCTGCTGAGCTCGACCGAATCCACACGGCCATTGCCGTCGCGGTCCTGCAGCGTGAACCGCGAGCCGCTTTCGGCGACGATGGTGACGCCGCCTTCGCAACGCAGAGTCTGCGACGCATTCGACGAATTTTCCGTCGCGCATCCCATATTCGCGGGCTGCGCCGCGGCGATGTCGATGGGGACAAATAAACATGCCAGACCAACGCATGCCGCCCGGACAATCGTTCTCATGATAAGCCCTCCGTGCCTGGGTGAACGATTGTCTAGATGCAAGGCCGCGGTGTGGCAAACGCCGATTTCAAGCTGAATTAAATCAATGGCTTCCGGCCTTGGCGGCTGACGGCGGGCGCACGGCGCCGAGGTCAAATTCAGGACTTGCCGGCGATTGGCCAGCCAAGGGACCTTATGGCACAGTTGTTGCTGATACGGTCGAGACCAATTTGGGGGTGTTCGATGTCAACCATGACTGCCGCGGCGCCGGTCGCACGCAAGCCGCTGTACACGTCGCTGTTTGTTCAGGTTCTCGTGGCGCTGCTGCTGGGAATCGTGCTCGGAATGGCCGTTCCCGATTTCGCCGTCGGGCTGAAGATTTTCAGCGACGCATTTTTGAAGCTGATTTCGATGATCGTGGCGCCCATCGTGTTCTGCGTGGTCGTGCACGGCATCGCCGGCGCAGGCGATCTCAAGAAGGTCGGGCGGGTTGGCGTCAAGGCGCTGGTCTATTTCGAGGTGATGACCACCGTCGCGCTTGTGGTCGGCCTGCTGCTCGCCTACCTGTTCGGGCCGGGCCATGGGATGAACATCGATCCCTCGACGCTGGATTCCAAGGCGCTCAATACCTACGCCGACAACGCCCACAAGCTGCAGGGCGGCGGCATCGGCAGTTTTCTTCTGAATATCATTCCGACCACCTCGTTCGACGCGCTGTCGCGCAACGACGTACTGCAGGTGCTGTTTTTCGCGATTCTATTCGGCGTCAGCCTTGCGCTTGTCGGCGGCGAGAAGGGCGAGCGCATTGGCGCGTTCATCGATGCGGTATCGACGGTGCTGTTCCGGGCGATGGGGCTGATCGTGCGGCTTGCGCCATTGGGCGTGCTGGGTGCGGTGGCCTACACCGTCGGCAAATACGGCGTCGGCTCGCTCAAGCAACTGATCTCGCTGGTGGCGTTGTTCTATGTGTCGGTCACGATCTTTGTGCTCGGCGTGCTCGGCGGCGTGATGGCGCTGGCCGGGCTCAATATCTTCAAGTTTCTCGCCTATCTGCGCGAGGAACTGACCATCGTTCTGGCCACCGCATCCTCGGACGCCGTGCTTCCGCAGATCATGCGCAAGCTGGAGCGGCTCGGCGTCAAGGATTCCGTGGTCGGGCTGGTGATCCCCACCGGCTACTCGTTCAACCTCGATGCGTTCTCGATTTATCTGACGCTCGCCGTCGTGTTCATCGCGCAAGCGACCAATACGCCGCTGTCGTTCGGCGATCTGATGCTGGTGCTCGGCGTATCCTTGGTTACGTCTAAGGGCGCGCACGGCGTTCCAGGCTCGGCCATCGTGATCCTCGCCGCCACGCTGAATGCGGTTCCGAGCATTCCCGCGATCGGCCTTGTGCTGGTGCTGTCGGTCGACTGGTTCATCGGCATGGCCCGCGCGCTCGGCAATCTGATCGGCAACTGCGTGGCCACCGTCGTCGTCGCGGCCTGGGAGGGCGATCTCGACCGCGCCAAGGCGCGTCGCGTGCTCGATGGCGACGAACTGGTGGATGTGACCGCGGGATGAAACGTCCACGTCATTGCGAGCGAAGCGAAGCAATCCAGAGGCCACGAAGAAAGACTGGATTGCTTCGTCGCAAGTGCTCCTCGCAATGACGAATTGGTTATCGTGCTGTGTCCCGCGGCTGAAAATTCTCGATCAGCCGCAGCAGCACGCGCGCGCCGGCATCGGCGTCGGCGACCTCGACATGTTCGTCCGGATGATGGCTGATGCCGCCGCGGCAGCGCACAAACACCATGCCGACATCGGCGATGTCGATCATCGCCATGCCGTCATGCCCCGCCCCGCTCGGCAGTTCGAACACACGAAAACCCTCGGCGGCAATGGCGTCGGCCACTTGGCGCTTCAGCCATGGCGCGCAGGGTACGGTACGGTTCTCGTGGGTGACGTCAATCTGAAGCGCGAGGTCGCGGCGTTTGGCGATTTTTTCGATTTGCCGGACGATATCGGCCACCGCCCGTTTGCGGTGCGCGTCGGAAGCCGCGCGCATGTCGATCGTGAACGAAACCCGGCCCGGGATCACATTGGTCGCGCCCGGCATCGCGTTGATATAGCCGACGGTGCCGACCAAACCCACGTCGGTCCGGCAGAACTCCTCGATCGCGACGATGCATTCCGCGGCCCCCGCCAGCGCGTCGCGCCGCAGCGCCATCGGCACGGTGCCGGCGTGACCGGCCATCCCGGTCAGAACCACGGCCAGCCGGGTAGCGCCGCTGATCGCGGTTACGACTCCAACCGGCAGGTGTTCGATCTCCAGCACCGGGCCCTGCTCGATGTGGAGTTCGACATAGGCAAGGAGTTCGCTGCGCGCCCTCGCGGCCGCGCCGATATGGTCGGGATCGAGACCGAACTGCAGCAAGGCCTCGCGCATCGAGCGCCCGCCGCGGTCTTTCGCGCCGAGCACGCTCTCGTCGAAGGTGCCGGCGACAGCCCGGCTGCCCAGCAGCGTGGATGCGAACCGGATGCCTTCCTCGTCGGCGAATCCTATTACCTCGATGGCGAACGGCAGGCGGCGCCCTCGCCTGTGCAGATCCGCCACGCAGGAAATCGCCGTGATCAATCCGAGCGGACCATCCCATCTGCCGGCGTCGCGGACGGTATCGTAATGCGAGCCTAGCATCAGGCATGGCAATCCCGGCCGCTCGCCTTCGTAACGGCCGCAGACGTTCCCGATCGCGTCGAGGTGCGCGCGCATCCCGGCGTCGCGCATCCATCCCAGGATGAGGTCGGCCGCGGCGCGATGCTCTTTGGTGAGAAAGATGCGCGCGAGATGCTCCGGCGTCTCGGAGATCGCGGCTAGTTCGTTGATCCGGGCGACGATTTCACTGCCGAGCGTCGCGCTTTCAGACCCGCTGATTCCCGTCTTCATCTCGTTCATACGAATCCGCGGCTCTTCATGACATCCGATCGGCATCAACCTATACTGGCTCGACCAAACGGGAAATGGCTCCGAAAGGCCGCAATGAGCGACGTTTCAGTTTTAAGCACAGCTGACGCCGACGAATATTTCCTGCGCCGGTCGTTCGATGTCGCCCGCCGCGCGGTCACCCATGGCAATCATCCCTTCGGCGCGGTTCTCGTCGATCAGAATCGCAACGTGCTGATCGAGGCCGAGAACGGCTACATGCCGGCGCATGACGGCACCGCCCATGCCGAACGGCTGGTCGCAACGCAGGCCTGCACCACGCTAGGTCCAGATACCCTCAAGAATGCCACACTGTATTCCTCGGCCGAACCCTGCGCGATGTGCGCGGGCGCGATCTATTGGGCCGGCATCGGGCGGCTGGTTTACGGGTTGAGCGAGCATCGCCTGCGCGCCGTGACCGGCAATCACCCGGAAAATCCGACGCTCGACCTGCCCTGCCGCAAGGTGTTCGAGAGCGGGCAGCGTTCGACCGAGGTCGTTGGGCCCCTGCTTGAAGACGAGGCGGCGGCGCTGCACGAAGGCGTCTGGAAGAAATAGCCGCAAGACAAGCGACAAGACGGAAAAATGGCGCCGCGTTTACACGCGGCGCCATCGCTTTTCACCTGAAAAAGTCAGGCGGTTAGAACTTCACCGTGATGCCGGAGTACAGCGAGGATTCGGTGCAGGAGCCGTTGCTCACGGTGGCGCCGCCCACAACGGCAGTGCAGGCGAAGGCCCGGTTGTGATCGAGGCCGAACTTGTTCTGCCAGTAGCGATAGGCGACCCAGACGTCGACAAAGTGCGAGTACTTGCCGCCCCAGACGGCTTTGGAGGCGTCGAAGGTCAGGCGGATCGGCTCCGAGTTGAACTCGACTGCGGTGTTGAAAACGTTATTGGCCGGATTGAACGGCAGGGGTTCGGTGTCGGTACCTTTCTTGCCGTACCAGGCCGCGCGGCCGCTGATCGAGAAGTACTGCATGTTCTCAGGCATGAAGCCGAGATCCATGTAGTAGTTGGTTTCAACCGCCCAGGTCGGCTTGAAGGAGGTGTTGCCGTCGGTCAAGCAGGTCAGGCCCGGAGTCGGTCCAGTAAAGCCGCTGTTGCACTGGGCGAATGAGTTGTGGTTGTAGAACTCCCAATACACCAATGGAGCGGCGTTGAAGTAGCCTTTGTAGGGAAGATCGAAGGCGAACTGCAGACCGGCGACGACGTCGCGCTTGGCAGCGCCAAAGAACCGGTTCTCGGTGTTGGCATCCATGCCGACTTCGAGCGACACGTTATGCAGCGGCCCGATGCTGAAGGCCTTGGTGTTAAAGATTTCGTTGAAGCCGAAGGTCGAGCGGAACAGGCCGTAGATTTCGCTCGCACCCGCGCAGCTGGCCGGAGCGAAGGTGACGCTGACGCCGGCGTTGATGCACGGCGCAGCCGGGTCGTTGTGATCCGACTTGAACAGCGAGATGGTGAAGAAGTTGGTGCCGTAAGCCCACGCGTCGAAGTGGGTGAACGAATAGACCTGCTTCGTGGTCTTGGAGTTGATCGAGCCATTCGGATTGACCGTGAACATGCCGGGCTGGGCCGCGTTGAAGATGTAGGAATAGGTGACCCGGTCGTCGATCACGAAGAAGAACGGGACATCGGCGATCGGCTTGACGGCCTTGACGGCCATGTCGGCGGCGCTGGCGAAGCCGGCTGGTGCGAGAGCGGCAACTGACAGCGCGGCCGCTGCGATTGCTGTGTGACGGAACGACATTTGGATTACCCCCAAGTTGACAAATGGTTTGATCAAGGCCCTTGAGGCGACACTTGCGCCGTTCGTTTCACGTGAGAAGCCTCAACTTTTCCCATGGCCTGCCGCAAGTTTCATCAAGAACGGCCTCCACATCAGCGTGTTAGGTGCCGTCGGCGCGACCCGCCGCGGCGAAATATCGAAATCCGGCATTAACGCCGGCGGTACGGTAGTGCCTGTTTTGATTGGGTTTTCGCGACGATCTGACGCAGCGTGCTCGCATTGGAAGCTCGCGTGAATCGATTCTGGCCGCAGCTTTAAAACGACGGAATGATGCTGCACAACTTCGCGGCAGGCTCGGCTCGGCAGTTCCGATTTGCGTAAACCGTCACAAATTTGCAACATGTTTTGCGCCGGGTAGCGGTCGAGAGCAAGCCGACGAGGGTGCAACGGCGGCTTCTTCCCGCAAAAACGCCGAAGAATCACCTGGGCTACCCTGCCAAAGAGTTGAGCAAACGCTGGCGCTTTTTCGAGACTTACACTCAACTGTAATCTAGCTCAGTATTGAGGCACCCTTTCCTCGCACGCGTGACCGCGAATGTTAGATCCGACGCCTTCCAGCCAGCGTCCCGGCCAAACGCCGTTGCTCCAGACAAAAGGGCTCACCAAGCGTTACGGCAGCTTTCTCGCCAACGATTCCATCGACATCGATATCTGGCCGGAGCAAATCCACGCCCTGCTCGGCGAAAACGGCGCGGGCAAGTCGACGCTGGTCAAAACCATCTACGGTTTGATTCAGCCGAGCGAAGGCGAAATGCGCTGGCAGGGCGAGAAAATGGAGCTTGCGGGCCCTTCGGAAGCGCGCGCGCGCGGCATCGGAATGGTGTTCCAGCATTTTTCGCTGTTCGACAATCTCACCGTCGCGGAGAACGTGGCACTCGGCCTCGACGGCAAGGAATCCTTCAAGGACATGTCGGCGCGTCTGGAGGAAGTGTCCAACGTTTACGGGCTTCCGCTCGATCCCAGGCGCGAGGTGTGGCGGCTGTCGGTCGGCGAACGTCAGCGCATCGAAATCGTACGCGCCCTCATGCAAAACCCCAAATTCCTGATCCTCGACGAGCCTACCGCGGTGCTGACGCCGCAGGAGGCCGACCAGCTGTTCGTCGTGCTGGACCGGTTGAAGGCGGAAGGCCGCGCCATACTCTACATCAGTCACAAGCTGGAAGAGGTGAAGCGGCTGTGCGACACCGCGACCATTCTGCGCGGCGGCAAGAAGGTCTCAACCTGCAACCCGCAAGCCGAGACCGCGGCTTCCCTCGCCCGCATGATGGTCGGCGCCGACATCAAGGAAGTGAAGGCCGCCGCCGGGCGGCAAGTCACGGTGCCGCGCCTCGTGGTCAATGATCTCAACCTGGAGCCGGACGATCCGCACGGAGTCCGGCTCCAGCACATCTCGCTGGAGCTCAAGGGTGGTGAAATCTTGGGCATCGCCGGCGTCGCCGGCAATGGCCAGGACGAGTTGTTCGCAGCACTTTCGGGAGAACGGCTGGCACAGGATCCCGGCACCATCGTCATCGACGGCCACGCGGCGGGGCATCTGTCGATCACACAGCGCCGCAAGCTTGGCGCGGCTTTCGTGCCGGAAGAGCGGCTTGGTCACGGCACCGCGCCGCGCATGAGACTGTCGGAGAACGCGCTTTTGACCGGTCATGCCGCGAGCGGAATGGTCCAGCATGGCTTCGTCAATACCGCAGCGACCCTCTCCACCGTCGATCGCGCCACCGAAGCCTTCGACGTGCGCAAGGCGAAGCGCGATCCCGAAGCCGCGAGCCTGTCCGGCGGCAATCTGCAGAAATTCATCGTCGGCCGCGAAATTCTCCGCAACCCCGTGGTGCTGGTGGTCAGCCAGCCGACCTGGGGGGTCGATGCCGGCGCGGCCGCGGTTATCCGCCAGGCCTTGCTTGATCTCGCCGCGGCGGGCGCCGCCGTGCTGGTCACCAGCCAGGATCTGGATGAACTCGCCGAAATCACCGACCGCATCGCCGTGATGTTTCACGGGCATCTGTCGGAGCCGCTGGCAACCGCCGACGCCAATCGCGAAAAACTCGGCCTGCTGATGGGCGGCAGCACCTTGGCGAAGGAGCCGCTTCATGCAGTTAGTGCTTGAAAAGCGCGCGGAGCGATCGACCATCATCGCGCTGATTTCGCCGCTGATCGCGATCGGGTTGACGATCATGACCATGAGCATCCTGTTTGCGATCCTCGGCAAGAACCCGATTTCGGCGTTGGGTGTCTATTTCATCGACCCGCTCACGGATGCCTATTCACTGCAGGAAATCGCGGTGAAGGCGACGCCTCTGGTCATGATCGCGATCGGGCTTTCACTCTGCTACCTGGCGAACGTCTGGAATATCGGGGCCGAGGGCCAGTTCCTGATCGGCGCGGTCGCCGGAAGCTGGCTCGCGGTAAAAACCCAAGGCACCGAGGCCGGGGTTTGGGTGATGCCTGCGATGCTGCTGCTTGGCGCTGCCGCGGGCGCGCTGTATGCGCTGATCCCGGCCATCTGCAAGGTCAGGTTCGGCGCCAGCGAAATCCTGACCAGCCTGATGCTGGTCTATGTCGCCGACCTCCTGCTCGACTATCTCGTGCGCGGGCCATGGCGCGATCCGGCCGGGTTCAATTTTCCGACCACGGCCGAATTCGATCCGGTCGCGACCGTGCCGGTGCTGATCGAAGGCGGCCGGCTGCACCTTGGTGCGGTCATCGCGCTCGTGGTCGTGGCCGCGGCCACGGTGCTATTGGGCAAAACCATCAAGGGTTTTGAAATCCGCGTCGTCGGCGCAGCACCCCGCGCCGCGCGTTTCGGCGGCTTCAATTCCAACCAGTTGATCCTTTTCACCTTCGCCGTCTCGGGCGCGCTGGCCGGCCTTGCCGGGATCATCGAAGTCGCAGGCCCGGTCGGACATCTGCAGCCCGGCATCTCCCCGGGCTATGGCTTCACCGCCATCATCGTTGCATTTCTGGGACGCCTGAACCCGATTGGAATACTTATTGCAGGCCTTTTCCTCGCATTGACCTTTATCGGCGGCGAGCAGGCCCAGATCGCGATGAAAATCCCGTTGGACGTGACCAAGGTGTTCCAGGGCATCCTGCTGTTCTACGTGCTCGCCTGCGACTCGCTCATTCTCTACCGCTTCCGCCTGATCTCCGCGCCGCGAAAGGTGTCCAGTGGGACTGCTTGAAGCGATCATCCTTGCCGTACTCGCGGCCTCCACGCCGTTGCTGCTCGCAGCCACGGGCGAGTTGGTGACGGAACGCGCCGGCGTGCTCAATCTCGGCGTCGAAGGCATGATGATCGTCGGCGCGGCCTGCGGATTTGGCGGCGCCTGGCTTTCGGGCTCGATCCTCGTCGGCGCCATTTGCGGAATCGTCGCGGGCACCCTGCTGTCGCTGGTTTTTGCGCTGATGACGCTCGGCCTCGCGGTCAACCAGGTCGCCACCGGGCTTGCGCTCACCATCCTCGGCATCGGCCTGTCCGGCCTGATCGGCGCGGGCTTCGTCGGCGAGCGAATTACGCCGGCGCCGCATCTGTATATTCCGGGACTTACCGACATTCCGTTTGTCGGCCGCATCCTGTTCGGCGAAGACGCCTTCGTCTATTTCTCGCTGGCGCTGATTGTCGGCGTCTCGCTGTTTCTCTATCGCACCCGCGCCGGACTGATCCTGCGCGCCACCGGCGACAATCACGTCTCGGCGCATGCGCTGGGCTATCCCGTATTGAAGATCCGCATGTTCGCGGTGATGTTCGGCGGCGCCTGTGCAGGTCTCGCAGGGGCATATCTGCCGCTGGCCTATACGCCGTTCTTCATTCCGGGAATGACCGCCGGCCGCGGCTGGATTGCGCTGGCGCTGGTGGTGTTTTCGTCGTGGCTGCCGAGCCGCCTTGTGATCGGCGCCTATCTGTTCGGCGCGGTAACGATCCTGCAGCTGCATGCGCAGGGTTGGGGTGTCGGCGTCCCATCGCAATTCATGTCGGCGCTGCCATATCTCGCAACCGTCATCGTTCTCGTCCTGATTTCGCGGGCGAGGACCGGCGGCTCGACTGCGCCCGCGGCATTGGGAACGGTGTTCGTGCCCGATCGATGAATGTGCCCGGAGCGCGCGCGACGGGGCGCCGCGCTTCGGGAGAGACCGTCCACCCGTCAGTAACTGGAGAAACCAATGCGAAAAATCCTCATCGCCGCGACGGCAGTGATGCTCACTACCGGAGCAGGCCTGTTCGGCGCGTCGGCAGCCGACAAGCTCAAGGTCGGCTTCATCTATCTTGGTCCGGTCGGCGATCTCGGCTGGACCTACCAGCATGACCTCGGTCGCCTCGCCATGGTCAAGGAGTTCGGCGACAAGGTCGAGACCACCTTCCTTGAAAACGTCAGCGAAGGTCCGGACTCCGAGCGCTCGATCGAGCAACTCGCGCGCGCCGGCAACAAGCTGATCTTCACCACGTCGTTCGGCTACATGGAGCCGACGCTGAAGGTAGCCAAGAAATATCCCAAGATACATTTCGAACACGCCACCGGCTACAAGCGCGCCGAGAACATGTCGACCTATTCCGGCCGCTTCTACGAAGGCCGCTACATCCAGGGCCAGATCGCAGCCAAAATGTCGAAGAGCGGCGTGCTCGGCTACATCGGCTCGTTCCCGATTCCCGAGGTCATCTCGGGTATCAACGCCACCATGATCGGTGCGCAGACCGTCAATCCCAACATCAAGGTCAAGATCATCTGGGTCAACTCATGGTTCGACCCCGGCAAGGAAGCCGACGCCGCCAAGGCACTGCTCGATCAGGGCGCCGACGTGATCATGCAGCACACCGACAGCCCGGCGCCGATGCAGGTCGCTTCCGAGCGCGGCAAGTTGGCCTTCGGCCAGGATTCCGAAATGATCAAGTTCGGACCGAAGGCGCAGCTCACCTCGATCATGGACAACTGGGGTCCTTATTATATCGAACGGGTGAAGGCCGAGCTCGACGGCACCTGGAAGTCTGAAGACAACTGGGATGGCCTGAAGCAGAAGATGGTGGTGATGGCGCCCTACACCAACATGCCGGACGACGTGAAGAAGGCGGCGGAGGAAACCGAGGCCGCCATCAAGGACGGCAAGCTGTTTCCGTTCAAGTGTCCGGTCGTCGGCCAGGACGGCAAGGAAATCGAGTGCAAGGGCGGCGACCACCTCGCCGACGGCCAGGTGCTCGGCATGAACTTCTACGTCAAGGGCATCGACGACAAGATTCCCGGCAAGTAAGGCGCCACGTCATTGCGAGCGCAGCGAAGCAATCCAGCACCTTGGCAATGAAGTACTGGATTGCTTCGTCGCTTCGCTCCTCGCAATGACGGAAGACGCGTCGATGACAAGATTCCCGGCAAGTAAAAAGCCGGGCTTCCAGGAGAAGAGGGTCCGGGCGCGAATGCCCGGACTTTTTTGTTGTGCGCGAGGCTGAAATTTTCTTCCGTCATGGCCGGGACAAGCCCGGCCATGACGACGGAGTTGATTAACCCGACTGCATTGCTCGCGCCGCGGCGCTGTGGCGGCGGATCAAATCCGGCACGTCGAGGCCGGGAATGGCGCCATCCAACACCACCCATTTGCCGCCGACCATCACGCGGTCGGCGCGGTGCGCGCCGCACAATACCAGCGCCGCCAATGGGTCGCCGTGGCCGGAGAAGCGCAACTCGTCGAGCTTGAACAGCGCGAGGTCGGCCATCTTGCCGACCGCGATTTCGCCGAGTTCGGGACGGCCGACACAAGCGGCGGAGCCCTTGGTCGCCCATCGCAGCGCGTCCTTGTGGCTGACTCGTCCGACGCCATAGCGCGCGCGCTGCAGCAGGAATGCGGCGCGGACTTCCTGCATCAGGTTGGATTCATCGTTCGACGCCGAGCCATCGACGCCGAGTCCGATTCTGACCCCCGCCTCTTCCATGTCGCAGACGGGGCAGCAGCCGGAGGCGAGGATCTGGTTGCTGCAGGCGCAGTGGCTGATGCTGGTTCCGGCTTTCCCGAGCTGCTTCATTTCGGCCGCGTTGAAATGGATGCCATGGGCGAGCCATGTCCGTGCATTGAGCCAGCCGCATTGCTCGAGATAATCCAGCGGCCGGCAACCATGCATCTGTTCGCAGAACTTGTTCTCGTCTTCGGTTTCCGCCAGATGCGTATGCAGGCGGACGTCGAGCTTGCCGGCGAGATCGGCGGTCGCGCGCATCAGCGATGTCGTCACCGAAAATGGCGAGCACGGCGCCAACGCGATCTGCACCTTGGCGTCCTCGCCGCGCTGGTGATGTTTTGCCACCACGCGCTCGCTGTCGGCGAGAATGGTGTCTTCGTCCTGCACCACGCTGTCCGGCGGCAACCCGCCGTCGCGCTGCGAGCGGTTCATGGAGCCGCGGGTCAATAGCGCCCGCATGCCAAGGCGCTGCGTCACCGCCACCTCGATATCGACGGCGTCCTCTAGCCCGGCCGGAAACACATAGTGATGATCGGTGGTGGTGGTGCATCCCGACAGCAGCAATTCGGACATTGCGACGGTGACGCCCAACTGCAAGTTTTCCGGCGTCAGCCGCGCCCACACCGGATAAAGCGCTTGCAGCCATGGAAACAGCTCACGATCCAGCGCCGCCGGCAGCGCCCGGGTCAGGGTCTGGTAGAAATGATGGTGGGTGTTGATCAGCCCCGGCAGCACTACATGGTCGCCGGCCTCGAAGAATGCGGCTGGCGTCGCCGGCTGTGCGCCTTTCGGCACAAGTTCGACGATCCTTCCCTGCTGGACCACGATGCCGCGCTCCGCGCCTTCGGCGAGGATAGCCAGAGGGTCCTTGATCCAGATCGCCCGCGTTTGATCCATGGCCTGTGGCATCTCCGAGAGTTCGGGTCCGCCAAGCGCGGTCCCACCTTAGCCCTGCAATTCAAAGACCAGCCGGGCTACATTCGACTTGGCGTCGGTCTTGCAAGCCTTCATACAGACACAGCCATCGCGTTGAAAGCTCAAGCGTATCCATGGATTTGAATACCATCACCGAGGTGGCTCACCCGCAGACGCGGGCGCAACTGCCCAAATGGACGGCAGGCGATGCGTGGCTCGCCGGCGGGACCTGGCTGTTCTCGGAACCGCAGGTTCATCTCACCCGGCTGATCGATCTGACCGATTTCCGGTGGCCGGCGCTGACGGTCAGCGAAACCAGCCTGACCATCGCCGCGACCTGTACGGTGGCGCAGCTCGATGCGTTGCCCTGCCCGCCCGAATGGGTCGCCTCGCCGCTGATCGATCAATGCTGCCGCGCATTTCTGGCGTCGTTCAAGATCTGGAAGACCGCGACCGTCGGCGGCAATCTCTGCATGTCGTTGCCGGCAGGCCCGATGATCGCGCTGACGGCGGCGCTCGACGGCGTCTGCACCATCTGGAAGGCCGATGGGCGCGAGCAACGTATCGGCGTCGCCGACTTCGTCACCGGCGACCAGCGCAATGTGCTGAGTGCAGGCGACCTGCTGCGGCAGATCGATATACCTCTTGCGGCGCTGATGCGGCGTTCCGCGTTTCGGCAGATTTCGCTGACGCCGGTCGGCCGGTCGGCGGCGCTGCTGATCGGCAGCATCGGCGCTGAAGGCAATCTGGCGTTGACGGTAACGGCGTCGACGGCGCGGCCGGTTCAACTATCCTTTGCTGGAATTCCGCAGGCCGGCGAGTTGCGCGACGCGATCCTGCACCGGATTCCCGACGAGCTCTATCACAACGACGTCCACGGCAAGCCGGCGTGGCGCAAGCACATGACGCTGCGCCTCGCCGAGGAAATCCGCGCCGAATTGCTGAGCGTGCCACGGCGATGAGTTTTCAGATCAACGGCAAGGCGTTTTCCGCGCGTCCGCATGCCGGGCAGTGCCTGCGCACGTTCCTGCGCGAACTCGGGCATTTCGGCGTCAAGAAAGGCTGCGACGCTGGCGATTGCGGCGCCTGCTCGGTGTTGCTTGACGGCGAGCCGGTGCATAGCTGCATCATCCCCGCCTTCCGCGCCGATGGTCACGCCATCACCACCATCGAAGGCCTCGCGCCCGATGGCGGCGCGCATCCGATGCAGCAGGCGTTTCTCGATGCGCAGGCGTTCCAGTGCGGCTTCTGCACCGCCGGCATGATCCTGACTTGCGCATCGCTGAACCAGGCGCAACGGCAGGACCTCGGCGCGTCGCTGAAAGGCAATCTGTGCCGCTGCACCGGCTATCGCGCCATCGAAGACGCGCTCAACGGGATCAACAACATCGAGGACGCCGCCGCCGGCACCGCGTTCGGCCGCAGCCTGCCCGCGCCCGCCGGACCGCAGGTGGTGCGGGGCGCGGCGCGTTACACCTTCGATACCGCGATGGAAGGCACGCTGCATATCAAGCTCAAGCGTTCGCCGCATCCGCACGCGAAGATACTCTCGATCGGCAAGACCGCGGCGATGGCCGTGCCAGGCGTGCATGCAGTGCTGACCTATGAGGACGCGCCGGATCGCCTGTTCTCCACGGCGCGGCACGAGAAAGCCTGGATGGACCCGGACGACACCCGCGTGCTCGACACCATTGTCCGCTTCATCGGCCAGAAGGTCGCCGCCGTGGTCGCGGAGACCGAGAGCGCCGCCGAAGAAGGCTGCCGCCGCCTCAAGGTCGATTATGAGATTTTGCCGGCGGTGTTCGATCCCGCGCAGGCGATTGCCTCAGGCGCGCCGGTCCTTCACGCGGAAAAGACGCCGGAGCAGCGTGTCATCAATGCACAACGCAATATCGTGGCGGAAAGCCATGGCCAATTCGGCGATGTAACGGCAGCGCTGGCGGCGTCCGCCGTGACTTACGAAGGCACCTTCACCACCCAACGCGTACAGCACGCGGCTTTGGAAACACATGGCGGCCTCGCCTGGGTCGATGCCGACGGCGTGCTCAATGTCCGCTCCAGCACGCAAGTCCCGTTCCTGACTCGACGCGCGCTGGCGGAGATTTTCGATCTTGCGCCGGACAAGGTCCGGGTGTTCTGCGAGCGTGTTGGCGGCGGTTTCGGCGGCAAGCAGGAGATGTTCGTCGAGGACATTCTGGCGCTCGCAGCCCTCAGGACCGGACGGCCGGTCAAGCTCGAATTGACGCGGGAAGAACAGTTCATCGCCACTTCGACGCGGCATCCGATGCGCGTTCGCATCAAGGCCGGAGCCGACAAGGACGGCAAGCTCACGGCGTTGCACCTCGACGTGCTCTCCAACACCGGCGCCTACGGCAACCACGCTGGTCCGGTGCTGTTTCATGCCTGCGGCGAATCGATCAGCGTCTACAATTGCCCGAACAAGAAGGTCGATGCCGTCGTCGCCTATACCAACACGGTGCCATCGGGCGCGTTTCGCGGTTACGGCCTGCCGCAGACACTGTTCGCGGTGGAAGCCGCGATCGACGAACTGGCCAAGGCGCTCAACATCAACCCTTACGAATTTCGCCGCGGCAACATCGTCAAGCCCGGCGACGACATGATCTCGCCGGTCGGAGAGCCGCATCTCGACGTGTTCTACGGCTCATACGGCCTCGACCAGTGCCTCGATCTGGTCGAGCATGCGATGGCGGACAAAGGGCCCAGGCCCGATCTGTCCGATGAATGGCTGATCGGCGAAGGCATCGCGCTCACCATGATCGACACCGTTCCGCCCGACGGGCATATTGCCGATGCAACGATATCGCTGCGCGACGACGGCGGTTTCGATCTGATCGTCGGCACCGCGGAATTCGGCAACGGCACCAGCACGGTGCATCGCCAGATCGCCGCGACCGCATTGGCAACGACGGTCGGCCAAATTCACCTCAAGCAATCCGACACCGCGCATGGCGGCCACGACACCGGCGCGTATGGCAGCGCCGGGACGTTTGTCGCCGGGCGCGCGACGCAGGCTGCGGCGGAAAATCTCGCCGGCGAGATGAAGGCATTCGCTGCCGCCGCGACAAGGATCGGCCCGGATTCGTGCGTGCTTGAGAATGATTCCGCGATCTGCGGCAAGCAACGCCTGTCGTTCGCGCAGCTTGCGGAAACGGCGCGCGCACAGGGCAAGTCTCTCAGCGCGAGCGGCACATCGGCGGGCACGCCGCGATCGGTCGCGTTCAACGTCCAGGGCTTTCGCGTCGCGGTCAACAAAGGCACCGGCGAGATCAAGATATTGAAGAGCGTGCACGCCGCCGATGCCGGCCGCGTCGCCAATCCGATGCAGTGCCGCGGCCAGGTCGAGGGCGGCGTCGCGCAGTCGCTCGGCGCCACGCTGTACGAAGAGTTGGTAATCGACGAGGGCGGCCGGGTGGTGAACCCGAAATTCCGCGACTATCATCTGCCGTCCTTCGCCGACATTCCGCGCACCGAGGTCTATTTCGCCGACACCACGGATACGATTGGGCCGATGGGCGCGAAGTCGATGAGCGAAAGCCCTTATAACCCGGTCGCCGCGGCGCTGGGCAACGCGCTCGCGGATGCCACCGGGATTCGTTTCACCAGCGTGCCGTTCAAGCCGGACCGGACTTTTCCGGAGTTGCAGAAGAGATTTGGATCGTAACGCATACTCCGTCATGCGCGGGCTTGACCCGCGCATCCATCAATCTTCGCAAGAGTCTTCCGAAGAGGATGGATTGCCGGGTCAAGCCCGGCAATGACGCGGGAGAGTACGTGCCCCGGACGCAGCGCAGCGTGCCGCTCTTCGCGGCGTGGTGCGTTGCAGAGCCGGGGCCGTTATGGATCGCAGCGCTTGGTACGGTCCCGGCTCTGCGGTGCACCGCTAAGAGGCGCTGCACCGCGTCCGGGACACGTCAGCGCCCCACCGTGCACTCGATCTGGCCGTGCGGCTCGTCGGTCGGCAGGAACACGTCGTTCTTGTTGTCCAGCCCGAAGGCCGAGAGATTCATCAGGATGAAGTGCATGTTCGGGCAGGCCATGCTGATTTCGGAAATCTCCGGCACCGCGGCAAGCGCCGCCTCGCCCATCCGGTACAGGCTGTCCTGCACGCTCGAACTATAGGTGGTGCTGAACACCTCCAGCAGCGTATCGAGAATTTTTGCATTGGTCGCCGGATAGCTCGCAGGCTTCGCCGACCATTTCCACGACGCCACCATGCTGGTCGCGCACATCCGGTCGTGGGTCTCCGGGATTGTGGTGTAGGGATCCTTGACGTAATTCTCCCAGCCGGACTGGGTCGACTTCATGAAGGTAAAGCCGTCGATGCCGGAGGTGAGCGTCGAGCCTTCGCGCGTCGCGGTGATTTCCACGAATGGCTTGCCGTTGCTGTCGAGCACAAAACTGTGCGGATGCGGCTTGCCGCCGAAGCTCAAGCGGCTCCATTTGGTCTCGTGCGCCGTCACGGCAACGGAAGCCACTTGCGGATAACTGTCGAGATATTTCTTCGCCAGCACCTGGCAGAATTCTTCAGTGCAGAGTCCGGTGTTTTCACGCGCGACGATATTGACCACGTTCTTGATGGTGTCGGTTGACACCGACGTCGAATTGTCGGCGTCGGTATAGGCGCGGGCGAAATCGCCCTCGATCATCGCCTTGACGTTGAGCTGGCTGACCTCGTGGCGGTCGCCGTCGCGGTGAATCCGCATGACGCGGACCCGGCCTTTTCCGTATCGGTTCTTGATCAGCGGCACGCGAAAGCCTCCAGTTCAGCCGGCGAATTCAAAGGGGTTTTCGATCGCACCGGTTTGGACCAATAATGAGCAACGTTCGTGCCATCGGGCAACCTTTCCTTTGAAACGTGGCGTTTGGCACGGGCCTTGTATTAGTCGAGGATAGCGGCAGCCCGCCTCGGAAGGACCCCACATGAGCAGCGAAATCCACCCGGTCGACCAGATGCTGCCGGCCCCGCGCCTGCTGGCGCTCGGGCTGCAACATGTGTTGGTGATGTACGCCGGCGCGGTCGCGGTTCCCCTGATCATCGGCCGCGCCCTGAAGCTGCCGCCGGAGGACGTGGCGTTCCTGATCAGCGCGGATTTGTTCGCCTGCGGGCTGGCAACGCTGGTGCAATGCATCGGCTTTCCCGGCGTCGGCATCCGCCTGCCCGTGATGATGGGCGTCACCTTCGCTTCGGTCGGGCCGATGCTGTCGATGGCCGGTGCACCCGATATCGGGCTGCTCGGCATCTACGGCTCGGTGATCGCTGCCGGAATCTTCGGCATCCTTGCCGCGCCTTTCATCAGCCGGCTGCTGCCGCTGTTTCCCCCTGTGGTGACCGGCACCATCATCCTGGTGATCGGCATCTCGTTGATGCGAGTGGGTATCAACTGGGCCGGTGGCGGATTGCCGACCCTGACCAGGCTGGTCGATGGCGTTCCCGGCGCGTTCCCCAATCCGAACTATGGCCAATTGCAAGGGCTGGGCATCGCGCTGTTCGTGTTGCTGGTGATCCTCGGCCTGATCAAATGGGGCAGCGGCTTCATCGCCAATGTCTCGGTGCTATTAGGCATCATCGCCGGCGCCATCCTCGCCAGTGTGCTCGGCGTGATGCATTTCGAGAAGGTCGCCGCAGCCTCATGGGGCGCGATCGTGATTCCGTTTCGCTTCGGCGTGCCGCAATTCCATCTGGTGCCGATCATCACCATGTGCATCGTCATGATCGTGGTGATGATCGAATCGTTGGGCATGTTCCTGGCGCTCGGCGAAATCACCGGCAAGACCATCGACCGTGACGCGCTGACGCGCGGCTTGCGCGCCGACGGCGTCGGCACTTTGCTCGGCGGAGTGTTCAACACCTTTCCCTATACCTCGTTCTCGCAGAATGTCGGCCTCGTCAGCGTCACCGGCGTTCGCTCGCGCTGGGTCACCGTTGCCGGCGGCGGCATCATGCTGCTGCTCGGGCTGCTGCCGAAGATGGCGGCACTGGTCGAAGCCGTGCCGCTGGTCGTGCTCGGCGGCGCCGGGTTGGTGATGTTCGGCATGGTGGCTGCGACCGGCGCGCGGATTCTCACCGCGGTGGATTTCAAGAACAATCGCTACAATCTGTTCGTGGTCGCGATATCGGTCGGCTTCGGGCTGATCCCGCTGGCGGCGCCGAATTTCTTCCGCAACCTGCCGCACGACCTGCAGCCGCTGCTGGAGTCCGGCATTTTATTGTGCGCGCTGGTGGCGGTGATGCTGAATGCGTTTTTCAACGGGGTCGGCACCGCCGCGAGCGCGGAAGCCGATGCGGCAACGGCGGCGGCGTCGGCGCAGCATGTGTGAGGGGCGTCATTGCCGCGAAAAAACTTGTCATCGCCCGGCTTGACCGGGCGACCCAGTATTCCGCGAAGCTTGTGTTTACTGGTTCCCCGCATTCGCGGGGATGACAACCGAGTTAACTCCCCCGATACGTCGCATAACTCCATGGTGTCACCAGCAACGGGACATGGAGATGGCCTTCGGGATCCGCAACCGAAAAACGAAGCGGGATCGAATCGAGGAACGGTGGATCGCTCATCGGCACGTTTCGCGAAGCAAAATAGCTCGCGACATTGAAGCGCAGTTCGTAAGCGCCGATCGGTACCGGCCGCTCACCGATCAAGGGTTGATCGGTGCGTCCATCGTGGTTGGTGCGCGTGCGCGTCACGATGCGGTTTTCGCCCAGCGCCGACAGTTCGACCAGTTCGACCGGAATCCCCGCGGCCGGCTTGCCGCTGTGGGTATCCAGCACATGCGTGGACAGGCGGCCATGCACCGGCAGCCGATCCTCGCCACTAACCAGTTGATCGAGGCGCAGCGCCGCGATCCGGCAGATTTCCGCGATCGATGCCGCGGTTTCCGCCGCCGCATCGTTCGGCAGGCGCCGTTCGAAATCGCGCAGGATGGAATCCTTGGTGTGGCGGCGGACGCAGACGATGTAGGGAAATCCGAATTTGGCGCGGTAGGCATTGTTGACGCGCTCGAACGCCTGGTATTCGGCATCCGACAATCGGTCGAGGCCGACGCTGTTCTGTTCGGCGTTTGATTCCGCGGTGAGGCCCGCCGCGCGCTGGGTCTTGTTGGCGAGATCGGGGTGCGCCTTGATCAGTGCGAGGCGAAGCTCGGGCGTCGCGCGATCTACGGCAGCTTTCATCGCCGCGAATAATTGCTGCACGCCGGCAAATGGCCGCGCCGCCGCCGATTGTTCGGCAATCCAAGGCGAATACTCAAAAATGTTCGCCAGCGCTTCGACGAAGTCGTCCTTGCTGGATGCATTGAGATCGGAGAGTGTTTTTTGCGACATCGCGGTCATCCGATATCCCACGCGTTCGCTGCCAGGTCCATATGATGGGTGTGCCAATGCTCTGCGATCTGCAGCCGCGTCGGCACCCACACCTTCTCATGGCTTGCGATGTAATCGAGAAACCGCATCAGCGCGGCGGCGCGGCCGGGACGGCCAACGACACGGCAATGCAGCCCGACCGACATCATCTTCGGCGAGGTTTCGCCCTCGGCATAGAGCACGTCGAATGAGTCCTTGAGGTAGGTGAAGAACTGATCGCCGCCGCCAAAACCCTGCGCGTTGACGAAGCGCATGTCGTTGGCGTCGAGGCTGTAGGGAATGATCAGATGCGGCGCGTTCGGCCCCTTGATCCAGTACGGCAGGTCGTCGGCATAGGAATCGCAGGAATAGAGAAAGCCGCCGGCTTCCATCACCAGCCGCACGGTGTTGATCGAGGTGCGCCCGGTGTACCAGCCGAGCGGCCGCGATCCGGTGGCCTCGGTGTGAACGCGGATCGCATTGGCGATTTCCTCGCGCTCCTCCGCTTCCGACATGTCCTTGTGCTCGACCCATTTCAGGCTGTGGCTGGCGATATCCCATTCCGATTCCTGCATCGCCGCGACCACTTCGGGATTTCGCTTTAGCGCCGTCGCAACGCCGAACACCGTTGCCGGCAGCTTGCGTTCGCTAAAAATTCGCCACAGCCGCCAGAAGCCGGCGCGCGAGCCATATTCGAACATCGATTCGATATTGGCGTGGCGCTGTCCCGGCCATGGCTGCGCGCCCAATACATCGGACAAAAATGCTTCCGAGGCGCGGTCGCCATGCAGGATGTTGTTTTCGCCGCCCTCCTCGAAATTCACCACGAACTGCACCGCGACCCGCGCGTCGTTAGGCCAGCGCGGATCCGGCGGATTGCGGCCGTAGCCGCGGAGGTCGCGGGGATAGCGGGTCTCCGCCATTACACTTCCTCGAAGCGGACTTTCTGCGCGCCCTTCCACAGCACGGTCTTGCCCATCTCGGGCAGGCTTTCGAGATTGGAGGTCAGCGTGATGAAATGGTTGCCGGCGAGCTGGCCCATCTTACTGGCGAAATGCACGCCGCTATAGGCCAGCAGGATTTCGGTTTCGCTGATGCCGCCAGGATAGAGAATGATGTGGCCGGGCGCGGGATAGCTGGTGTGGTTTTCGTAACCGACGCCGAAGTCGAGATCGCCGAGCGGCATCCAGACGCCCTCGCCGCTCCAGCGCACATGGATCGCCTGGCTCACGAACGGCATCGCCTTGCGGAATGCGGCGCAGGTCTTGGGCGCCAGCGCTTCTTCAAAGCGCGCCTGGAAGGTGAAGTCGCCGACATGGACAACGAGTTGGCTCATCGAGGAAAGCTCGCTTGCTTAGTGGGGAAAAGACAGACGCGATAGATTGCAGCCCGGGTTCATAGAAGCAAGGAGCATTCCAGTTGAGGGACGAATTTGTGCCGCATGTCTCGTTCCCCGGACGCAGCGCAGCGCCATAAGCGCGTTTACGCGCGTCTTCGACGCGCTATGGCCCTTCGCGGCGTGGTGCGCTGCTAAACCGGGGTCCAGCTTGCTTGCTTCTTGAAGAAACCGGGGTCCCGGTTCTGCGAAGCGGCACTTCGCGCCGCATCGCGCCCCGGACACGAGAGCGTCACCGCTCCATCCGCGTCGTCCCCGCGAAGGCGGGGACCCATAACCACCGGCGGTTATGATTTGGCAAGTTGCTTCCGCAAGCCGCTGATACCTTCCGCATCACTAACGACGGAGGGTATGGGTCCCCGCGTTCGCGGGGACGCCACGGAGGTTGTGTCGGCGCTTTGCATAAATTTATGATCCAAATTTCAAACAGCCACGCGTCTTCGTTCTCGCGCCGCCGCGCGAGGTGGGCTTTCAGTTCTCTCCCCTCGAAGATGAGGGGAGACGGAGCGCCGAAAGGCGCGCCTTGGGTTTTAGTGGCCGCAGCATGCCTCTTAATGGGCTCAGGCGGGAACCCTCAGCCTCCGAGTCTGTGCTTGCGAGACACAGCCGCGGACGCCGCATCCGGCCAGTTTGGGTTACCCCGCCCCGGCCAAGCTTTCGCTCTGTCCCACTTCAGTAACGCCTCTAGAAGCGCCCCCTCGTTGGACAGGACACGGCGATAATAATCGGGCTTTGGGGGACGGGGATAACTATCCCACAAAATTTAATGTTGATGAACGAAAAAATCTCCGCCGTCATCCTGAGGTGCTCGCCGCGCAGCGGCGAGCCTCGAAGGATCGGCCACAAGCTTCTGCGGCCATCCTTCGAGACGCGCGCAAGAGCGCGCTCCTCAGGATGAGGTGAAGGACGCGGACACTACCCGTATCATTGACAACGGAGGCTATGGGTCCCCGCCCTTCGCGGGGACGACAAAGGAGATGCCGGGACGACGAGGGAGTTACCCTCGGGAGTTACCCTCCTCCCGATAGCATCTTCACCAGCCGGTACAGGTAGTCATTGCCTTCATAGAACGACTTCACCAGCACCCGCTCGTCCTTGCCGTGGGCGCGGAAGTCGTTGAGGTCGCCGGCGAGCTCGGAACGGCAGTAGGTCGGAATGCCGGCGTTGCGCAGGTAACTGCCGTCAGTGGCGCCGGCGCTCATGGTCGGCAGCACCACCGCGCCGGGCCAGAATTCCTGCGACAGCTTTTCGATCTTGCCCATGATCTCCTCATGCAAGGCCGACGGCGCGCTGAGAACCGGCTGGCCCAGTTGCGTCACCGCGATCTGATCGTCGGCGAGCACCCGTTCCAGCGTCGCCTTGACCTCGTCGACATTTTCGCCGGGCATGATGCGGCAATTGACCTTTGCTGTTGCGAGTTGCGGCAGCGCGTTGATGGCGTGCCCGCCCTCCAGCATGGTGGCGACGCAGGTGGTGCGCAGTTGCGCGTTGTAACCCGGATTGGCGGCGAGCCGCGTGAACGACATCGCGGACGGATCCGGCTTGTCCGACAGCACCGCGCGGATGTCGGCGGCGGTTTGCTCGTTTTCGAATTGCGCGATGCGTTCGAAATAGGCCCGCGTGGTCTCATTGAATTTTTGCGGAAAACTGAATTTGGAAAGCCGCACCAGCCCCTCGGCCAGACGGTAGATCGCGTTATCCCTGACCGGGATCGAGCTGTGGCCGCCGCGGTTCTTCACGGTGAGGAGGTAGCCTAACGAAACCTTCTCGGTGGTCTGCACGCTGTTGCGGATCGCCTTGCCATCCTTCACGCCGACGCCGCCGCCCTCGTTCAACGCGAATTCGGCGTCGATCAGGTCGCGGTGATTTTTCAAGAGCCACTGAATCCCCATGGCGTTGGCGTCCAGAATCTCCTCGTCGGTTTCCAGCGCCAGGATGATGTCGCGGTCCGGCTTGTAGCCCTCCTGCTTGTAGCGGATCATGTTGGTGACAAAGGCCGCCGCCATGAATTTGTCGTCGCCGCTGCCGCGCGCGTAATAGTAGCCATCCTTCTCGATCAGCTTGAACGGATCGAACGACCAGTCCTCGCGGTTGGCCGGCACCACGTCGAGATGCGCCAGCAGCAGGATCGGCTTGCGCGCGCCCGACCCGCGCAGCCGCGCCACCAGGTTACCCTTGCGCGGCGCCGGCGAGAACGCCTGCACGTCGGCTTCCGGGAAACCGGCGGCGCGCAGCCGCGCCGCCATCGCCTCCGCCGCCTGCTTGGTGTCACCGGTCGCGGTGACGGTGTTGATCTCGACCAGTTCCTTGTAGATGTCGAAGGCGAGTTGCTGCTGCGGGCTCAGCGCTTCCGCACGCACCGGTGCGGTGGACGCGGCCGCGATCAAGGCCGCGATGGAGGTTGCGCAGATTGCGCGACGGCAAAATTCCAAAATCATTTCGCTCTCCCTATTTGTTGTCCTTGACGGCGATCACTTCGATCTCGACCAGAAACCCGGGATTGGCCAATGAGGCGACGCCGACCACGGACCGCGCCGGCAGATTGGGCTGCGCGCCGCCGAAAAACTGGGTGTAGCCTTCCATGAAAGCCTTGAAATCCATCGGCGCTCTGATGTCGTGGACCAAAAACACCTGCATTTTGACCACGTCGCCCATGCCGAGCCCGAGGTTTTCGAGGATGCCCTTGATCCGGTTCAGCACGCCCACGGTCTGGGTCTTGACGTCGCCATACGCCTGCGGGCTCGCCAGATCGGCATCCTTGTTCGCGACCGGCGGCACCTGGCCGCTGACATAAGTGGTGGTGGCGTTGCCGGAGACCTGCATCGCCAGCGCGATCGGAAAGGTCGAATTGGGGATGGGATGGCGCACCACGTCGGCGCGGGCGGTGAGCGTGGTGGCGAGAAGTGCGGCGAGGGCGAGGGTCATTCCGGGCTTCATGTCTTTCTCCGATTTAATCGTCGTCATTCCGGGACGCGCCATCCAAACTCGGGTCTACCCGAGTTCGGCATTATCATTGCCCAAGTCGGCAATAGCCGACTTGGATGCGCGGGCCCGGAATCCATACTCACGATGGTGGTTATGGATTCCGGACTCGCGCGGAGCCTGTCATCGGGCGCGCGTTCGCGCGACCCGTTGGCGCGCCCCGGAATGACGGTCACGGCCGCGCCACCTTCACATCTTCCGCCGTCACCACGTCCTTATAGTCGTTGCCGAAATGCGTGCGTAGATAATTCACCACCGCGGCGACCTGGTCGTCGCTCATCATGGCTGCGAATGGCGGCATCGCGCGCTGTCCCCTCACCACGACATAGACCGGATAGCCGCCTGACAGGAGATTCCTGTTTTCCGCGAGCGAGGGATAGGTGCCTGCGCCCACCGCGCCCCTGGCATCGGGCATGTGGCAGCCCTGACAGATATTGACGAACAATTGCTCACCGCTTTGCTCGGTGAATCTGTAGGCGGGACTGAAATGCGCGGCGCTTTGCGCATGCGCGGCCAGTGGCGATAGCAAGAGGAACAGAGTCGACGCGGCTGAAAATTTCATGTCTTTACCACGCGTTCATGCAGCCGCGTGATGGCATCGAGCGAGGACAGGATAGCGCCCTCCTGCCATGCGGGAAGATAGGAAGCATGCTCGCCGGCGAGCACGATGCGGCCGTCGATCTGGCACAGATTGTCGTAATGCTCCGCCCTGGTCTGATCGGTCCAGTTGCCGGCGCAGCCCAGCGTGAACGGCACCCGGTGCCACGCCACGGCGACGCCGTTCTCGAATTCACTCCTGTACTGCGGATGAAGCTGCGCGCCGTAGTCGACCGCGCGGGCGACGCGCTCGGCCGGCGACAGCGACGTGAATTCATAGGCATTGGCGCCCTCGAACAGATAGGCGCCGAGCAGCACGCCGCGGCCGCTTCGATTGAAGCCGGTGTTGGGATAGGCGATCTGGCGGATCGGCAGATCGGTGTAGCTGATGCCGCCATAGATGGCTTCGTCCTCCTCCCAGAACCGGCGCTTGAACTGCAGGCCGACCTTGACCGACGACACGTAAGGCACCGCGTCGATCGCAGCCTTCATGCGCGCGCCGACGTCGAGCGGAAGCTGGCTCAGAATCGAGAGCGGAATGGTGCAGACGCACCAGTCGGCCTTGGCCTCAATCGGCGCAGCCGGATTCTTTGTGTCGATATAGGTGACAGTGACGCCGCGATCGTTTTGCTGGACTTGCGTCACCCTGGAATCGTAGCGGATGACATCGCCGACTTCGCGCGCAAAGGCCTTGCCGATCATGTCCATGCCGCCGACCGGCTGGAACATCGTGGTCTGGAATTCATGCAGCGCGAAATTCTGCAGGTAGCGCCACATCCGCGATTTCAGAATATCCGACAGCGCAATCGGATCGCCGGGCTTTGGCGCGGCATTGAGCCCGCCACCGGGGTCCTTGGCAAAGCCGCGGAAATCCGCCGAAATCAGGTTGGCCTTATAGGCGTAGTTGTTATCCAGCGCGCCCCATGATTTCAGCGCCTGCAGCAAAATCTCCTTGTCCTCTTTCGAAACGGTTTCGTCGAGCTTGCCTTGTTGGGTGACCTTCGCCAGCAATTCCGAAACCGAACCTTGAAAATCGGTCTTGATCTCGCGAATCCGCTGCGGCTTGCCGCCGAAGGCTTTCGACCCATGCAGCAGCGCGTTGTGATTGAGCTGGATGAAGGGCTCCAGCGCGACATTGAGGCGCTTGCAGTAATCCAGCACGGCGTGGTGGTGATACGGAATCCGCCATGGGCCGGGATTGATGTAGAGGCCTTGCTCGAACTCGCAGGTTTGCGTGGCGCCGCCGAGTTCGGTGAAAGTATCGCCGCCGCGCAGGGTCCAGTTGCGGCCGCCGGGCCGTGAGTTGAATTCCAGGATCTGGACCTTGTAGCCGGCCTTGCGCAATTCCAGCGCCGCGGTCATGCCGGCAAGCCCGGCGCCGAGGATCAGGACCGACGCGCCTTTCGGATCGCCCTCGAGTTTGATCGGACCCCGGTATCCGGACTCCGACGCGAAGCCGAGGCAGGTCATCGCGTGATACGCGGCGGCGCTGCCGGCCACCGCGCCGATCAGCGACAGCAGATCGCGCCGGCTTGGTGCGCTTGCAGTTTCGTCAGTCATGATTTTTGCGCTCGACTGATCGCCCCGGATAAAGGCAAGCTTAGCGCAGTTTGCGGCAGGCCGGCTTCACTTTTTGACCTTGCTGGCGTCCATCTTGATCGAGGGATCGAGCAGCTTGGTCGAAAACGCAGTCTCCACCGCGAACGGCTTTTCCATGCCGAGATAGGTCTGCACCAGCTCGTAATCCTTTTGCATTCGCCCGGCGTCAATCCAGCCCAGCGCCTTGGTCGTGGTGAAGTCGTCGGTCATCAAAAACTTGATGCGCTCCCATTGCCGCTCCTGATTCTCCTTGTCGAGGCCGGAGACCTGATCCAGCAGCGCCTTCAGGCACGGCGCGACATCGGCGACGCAGGCGGCGAACGCCTTCTGGCTGATGCGAACGAATTCCTCCGCCAGCTTCGGATTCTTCTCCAGGAACGCGCCGTTGACTACAAGCGAATTGCCATAAGGGTTAAGCCCGATGTCCTTCCAGTTGACAAAGCCCAAGTCGCTGCCGAACTCGATCACCTTCAGATCGTGCTCGTTGTAGAAATCGCTGATGATATCGACGGTGTGGCTCTTCAGCGCCGCGATTTTTGCGGTCGGCCCGACATTGACGAAGGTGACCGCGTCCGGCGCGATGCCGGCCGCTTTTGCGAACGCCGGCCACATCACCCGCGAGGCGTCGCCGGGCGGGTTGCCGATCTTGTGGCCGGGAAAGGTTTTGGCGCCGTCGACGCCATAGCTCTTCAGCCAGTAAAAGGTCTGCCCGGTGTTGGCGTAGATGCTCATCAGCGCCACCACGTCGGCGCCCTTGCTCTTCGCCACCAGCATGGTGGCGAGATCGGCGATGCCGAATGGCGAGCCGCCGGAGCCGACCTTGAGCGAGGAGACGCCGGAGCCCTTGCCGACCTCGATCGAGAGATCGATCCCGGCTTTTTCGTACCAGCCCTGCGCCTTGGCGTAATAGAACGGCGAATGATCCGCGGTGGGCGTCCAGTTCAGGATCAGGTTGACGGACTCCGCGGCGTGGGCCGGAAGCGCCGGCGCTATCAGGGCGAGCGCCAGTCCGGCAATCCTAAAACCCTTCATGGCGGCTCTCCTCATTCGCGGCTGATGCGACGGCGCTTGTCGCCGTGTGTCCCTGCGTTTACCAATGCAACAAGGGAGGACCGGATTGTCAACTGTTCAGCGGAATGTAAGGAGAGCACGCGGTGCCCGGTGACGGAATGCGCCCGGCCAAAACCTTTGCGATCATCCTGATCGTGCATCTCGCCGTGATCGTGCTGTGGCAGGTTCTGGTCGATGCCTTTCAGGTGCCGAAATTCATCCTTCCCTCGCCGCTGGCCACGCTCGCGACGCTGGCTTCCGCGAAATACGCATGGCTCTCCAACCTTGCCGTTACGGCGGTGGAAATTCTCGGCGGTTTCGCGCTCGGCGCCTTTGTCGGGGTCACGCTGGCGGTGCTGTTCTGCTGGTCACCGCTGGTGAGCCTTTTATTGTTGCCGCTGTTCGTGACCTTGAACATGATCCCCAAGGTGGCGATGGGCCCGCTGATCATCGTCTGGTTCAAGTATGGAATCTTCCCGAATATCCTGATCGCGTTTTCGATCTGCTTCTTCCCGATCCTGCTGACCACCGCGCGGGGCCTCAGTGAGGTCGAACCCGACCTGCTGGATCTGGTGAAATCGCTGCGCGGCTCGCGCTGGACCTTGTTTCGCAAGATACAGCTTCCCGGTTCGCTGCCTTATATATTTTCCGGCATGAAGGTCGGCGCCATTCTCGCGGTCGCCGGCGCCATCGTCGGCGAATTCATCGCCTCCGATCGAGGGCTCGGCTATCTGATGATCCAGGTGCAGTCGTCGCTGGATACGCCGGCGATGGTGATGGCGGTGGTGCTGCTGACCTTGCTCGGGGTTGCGCTCTACGGCTTGGTGCTCGGCCTCGAACGGCTGTTCGTGGTCCGCGACGTGCGGCTGCAACAATAGCTAAGGACACGCCATGCTGCTGACGCGCGACACTTTGCCGGAGACGATTGCCGATATCGCAGCGCTCGATGATCTCTTGTGCCGGCCGAGCCAGGCCTTGATCGACGATCTCGGCAAGGTCGAGGGCGACATCATGATATTAGGCGTCGCCGGCAAGATGGGGCCGACGCTGGCGGGGCTGGCAAAGGCCGCCCTGCCCGGCCGCCGCATCATCGGCGTCGCGCGGTTCAGCGATCCGAGCGCGAAGGACTGGCTGCACGCGCGGGGCATCGAGACCATCAACTGCGACCTGCTCGACGAGACGGCGCTTCGCGCGTTGCCGAAAGCGCCGAATATCGTCTTCATGGCCGGGCGCAAATTCGGCGCCGAGGGTGATTTGTCGCTGACCTGGGCGATGAACGCGCATGTGCCGGCGCTGGTGGCGCAGGCGTTTCCAAACTCGCGGATCGTCGCGTTCTCCACCGGTTGCGTTTATCCGTTCGTGGCGGTGGACGGCAAAGGCGCCGATGAAAGCGTGGCGCCCAATCCGCCCGGCGAATATGCGCAATCCTGCGTCGGCCGCGAGCGCATGTTCGAATATTTTTCGCGGCAATTTTCCACGCCGGGCCGGCTGTTCCGGCTCAACTATGCGATCGATATGCGCTACGGCGTGCTGCACGATATCGCGAGCAAGGTTTTGCGAGGCGCACCGATCGACGTCAGCCTCGGCCATGTCAATTTCATCTGGCAGGGCGACGCCGCCGCACAAGCGCTGCGCTGCCTCGCGCATTGCGACACGCCCACCTCGCCGATCAATGTCAGCGGCCATGAGATTCTCGCCGTGCGCGATCTAGCCGCGAAGCTGGGCGCGCTGCTGAAGCGCGATCCCGTCATTGTCGGCGCCGAGCAGCCGACGGCCTGGCTCACCGACACATCGCAGGCGGTGAAATTGTTCGGCCTGCCGATTGTCGATACGGAGCAACTGATCCGGTGGACGGCGGACTGGGTGGCGCGTTCGATGCCGAGCCTGGGCAAGCCGACCAAATACGAGGTTCGCGATGGCCGCTATTGACCATCTCGCCATTGTTACGCTGGGCGCAGACGACGCGCGCGAAGGACTGTTGTTGTCCGAGGAAGCGCACTGGAATCAGAACGAAGCCGACTGGCGATTTTTTCTCACCAACGGAACGGTGTTCGGCATTCGCGATAGCGACGAGCGATTGATCGCGACCGCGGCGCTGCTGCCCTATACGTCAGGCAATGCATGGATCAGCATGGTGCTGGTCACCGCGGCTTGGCGGCGCAAAGGCCTTGCTACAAAACTACTCGACTCGTGTCTTGATGCCGCCGCGAAGCGAGGGCTCACGACCTGGCTCGACGCGACGCCGGCGGGGACGGCGGTCTATGGTCCGCTTGGATTCACGCCGACGCTGGAACTGCGCCGGTTGCGTTTCGAAGGCTCGGCATCAAAGACGGCAACCGCGCCCAAGCTTGCGCCGAATGCCAGCCTTGATGAGTTGATCGCGCGCGATAGTAACGCGATGGGCTTCGACCGTAGCGCGCTGCTTGGCGAACTCAGCGACCGTCCCGGCTCGCAACTGGTCTCGCACGGAGGTGCGCTGGCCTTGGTCCGCGACAGCCGCAAAGCCCGGCACATTGGGCCGCTATTCGCCGACGATACCTCATCTGCCACGGCGCTGGTCAACGCGATCACGCAATCCGAAACCGGCCCGATCCTGATTGACGTGGTCAACGAACAACATGCATTCCTCGAACATCTCGCCGGCTCCGGCTGGAGCATCGAGCGGCCGTTTCAGCGCATGCGCTTCGGCCACGCGACGACCAAGGCTTCAAAGCCGCCGTTTGCCGTCGCCGGTCCGGAATACGGCTAAGGACACACGCCATGCATCATAGCGAGATCAATTCCGACGTGCGGCGGCTGATCGCCGAGGGGACCGTCATCCCCGCGCATCCGCTCGCGCTCGATGCCGGCCGCGCGCTGGACAAAACGTATCAGCGCGCGCTGACGCGTTATTATATCGACGCCGGCGCCGGCGGGCTTGCGGTCGGCGTCCACACCACGCAATTCGCGATCCGCGAGGTCGGACTCTATCGGCCGGTGCTCGAACTTGCGGCCGAGACCGCGGCGTCATGGACCAAGCGGCCGCTGGCGCTGGTCGCGGGCCTCGTCGGACCGACGAGCCAGGCCATTGCCGAAGCAAAAATCGCGCGCGGCATCGGCTATCACGCCGGGCTGCTCAGCCTCGCCGCGATGAAGTCGGCGTCCGAAGACGAGATCGTGGCGCATTGCGAGGCGGTGGCGCGCGAGATTCCGCTGGTCGGCTTCTATCTGCAGCCGGCCGTGGGCGGCGTGATCCTGAGCGCGGATTTCTGGCGGCGGTTCGCGGCGATCGACAATGTCATCGCCATCAAGATCGCGCCGTTCAACCGCTACCGCACCCTCGACGTGCTGCGCGGCGTCACTGCTGCAAACGCGCTGGATCGCATCACGCTCTATACCGGCAATGACGATCACATTTTGCTCGACCTCACGCTGCCGTTCGATTTGCGCGACAACGGCGTCACCGCCCGCGTGCATATCAAGGGCGGACTGCTCGGGCACTGGTCGGTGTGGACGGCCACCGCGATCAAGCAATTCGAGATGTGCCGCGCGGCGCGCAACAAGGACAGTTTGCCCGCCGACCTCTTGGCGCTCGACGCCCGCGTCACCGACTGCAACAGCGCGTTGTTCGACGTCGCCAATAATTTTCACGGCTGCATCGCCGGCTGCCATGAAATCTTAAGGCGGCAGGGCCTGATGCAAGGCATCTGGTGCCTCGATCCGGCGGAAGGCCTCAGCCCCGGGCAAATGCTTCAGATCGACCGGGTCTGCCGCGAGCATGCGGACCTTGCCGACGACGCCTTCGTCGCCGCGCACTTGCAGAAATGGCTGGCATGACGGAACCCTTCATTCGGCTGCGCGGCGTCCGCAAGGTGTATCGCGCGCAAGGCCGGGAATTTCTGGCGGTGTCCGACGTCACCATGGATGTAATGGAGGGCGAATTGATCTCGCTGGTCGGGCCGTCCGGCTGCGGCAAGACCACGGTGTTGAAGATTCTCGCAGGCCTCCATGAGGTCGACGGCGGCACCATCCAGATCGGCAATGCGACCACGCCGTTTAACCCTGCGCGCGACATCGGCATGGTGTTCCAGCAGGCATTGCTGCTGAAATGGCGCACAATCCTCGACAACGTGCTGCTGCCCGCGGAAATCGTCGGCCTGCCGATCAAAGCGGCGCGCTCGCGTGCCCGCGATCTGCTCCATCTCGTTGGCCTTGCCGGTTATGAAGACAAATATCCGCAGCAGCTCTCCGGCGGCATGCAGCAGCGCACCGCGATCGCGCGCGCCTTCATTCACGATCCGAAACTGATCCTGATGGATGAGCCGTTCGGCGCACTCGACGCGCTGACGCGGGAGCAGATGAATCTCGAAATGCTGCGAATCTGGCGCGAAAGCGGCAAGACCATCATTTTCGTCACCCATAGTATTCAAGAAGCCGTGTTCCTCGGTTCGCACTGCGCAGTGCTGACCGCGGGCCCGGCGCGGATGGCCGAGTATTTTCCGATTGACCTGCCGTTCCCGCGCGCGCTGCCGATCAAGACAACGGACGAATTCGGCGCATACGCCCGCCGCATCTATGCGAGTTTGGGGCTTGGGACGGGCATATAGCGCCGTCTTTCACCTCTCCCCGCAGGGGAGAGGTAAGGATACTGCCCCCGCGCGCATTCTTGATTTGAACTATTCCAGTTTTCAGTCCAGCATCGCCGGTAAGGTTCAACCGATGGGTTGAATTAACAGCGGTTCAACCGATGGGTTGGACCATCAGGGGAAACGCGATGGCAAACCTCACGATCAACGGCAAATCATTTGAACTGGATGTCGAGGCGGATACGCCGCTGCTATGGGCGATCCGGGAAAACGCCGGCCTGACCGGCACCAAATATGGTTGCGGCATTGCACAATGCGGCGCCTGCACCGTCCACATCGATGGCGTCGCGATGCGCTCCTGCGGCGTGCTGGTCTCGGAAGCCGTCGGCAAGCAGATCACCACCATCGAAGGCCTCGCCGCGAATGGCGCACTGCACAAAGTGCAGCAGGCCTGGATCGCCAAGGACGTTCCGCAGTGCGGCTATTGCCAGAGCGGCATGATCATGGCGGTCGCAGCGTTGCTCAAGGACAAGCCGAAACCGACCGACGCCGACATCGACGAGGCCATAACCAATATCTGCCGTTGCGGCACCTTCCAGCAGGCGCGTGAAGCCATTCACGCCGCCGCGAACGCTTGAGGGAGGCAGCCATGAATCATATGCCCAAAATGAATCGCCGCGCCTTCGTGGTCGGCACCGCCGCTGCCGGCGCAGGTCTCGCGCTCGGTCTCGATCTTCCCTTCGGCGGCCCGACCGTGGTACGCGCCGCCGACGGCTCGCCCGAGGTCAACGCCTGGGTCGTGATCCGGCCCGACGATACCGTGGTCATCCGCATCGCCCGCTCCGAGATGGGCCAGGGCACGCTGACCGGCCTTGCCCAGCTCGTCGCCGAAGAACTGGAATGCGACTGGTCCAAGGTCACCACCGAATATCCGACGCCGGGTCAAAGTGTCGCACGCAAACGCGCCTGGGGCGATTTCTCCACCGGCGGCAGCCGCGGCATCCGCACCTCGCAGGAATACGTCCGCAAGGGCGGCGCCACCGCGCGCATGATGCTGGTGCAGGCCGCCGCCAACGAATGGAAAGTGCCGGTCGCGGAATGCACCGCGGCCAACAGCGTCATTACACACACGCCGTCGGGAAAAACCACGACCTTTGGCAAGGTGGTGGAAGCCGCTGCAAAACTCGAGCCGCCCGCTGAGGCCGACGTCAAGCTGAAGGATCCCAAGGACTGGAAGATCGCCGGCAAAGGAATCCTGCGGCTGGATACCGCCGACAAGACCACCGGCAAGATGACCTACGGCATCGACGTCAAGCTGCCGGGCATGCTCAATGCCGCGATCAAGGATTGCCCGGTGTTCGGCGGCAAGCTGAAAAGTTTTGACGAAGCCAAAGTGATGGGCATGAAGGGCGTCAAGAAGGTCGTGCGCGTCAACGACTCTACCGTCGCCGTTATTGCCGACACCTGGTGGCACGCCAAGACCGCGCTCGACGCGCTGCCGATCGTCTGGGACGAAGGCGGCAACGCCAAAGTCTCCAGCGAATCGATCGCGGCGTGGCTGAAGGAAGGCCTCGACGATTCGCAACAAGCCTTCGTCGGCAACCAGAACGGCGACGCCAAGGCTGCGATTGCCTCCGCCGCCAAGAAGGTCGAGGCGGTCTATAATTACCCTTACCAGAACCACGCCGCGATGGAGCCGCTCAACGCCACCGCGCTGTATACGCCGGACAAGTGCGAGGTGTGGTGCGGAACGCAAAACGGCGAAGCTGCGTTCGCCGCGGTGCTGGAAACCTCGGGTCTTCCGGCCGACAAATGCGAGGTGCACAAGCAGATGCTCGGCGGCGGCTTCGGCCGCCGCGGCCAGACCGACTACGTCCGGCAGGCGGTTGCGATCGCCAAGCAGATGCCGGGCACGCCGATCAAATTGTTGTGGTCGCGCGAAGAAGACATGCTGCACGGCACCTATCATCCGATCACGCAATGCAAACTGGTTGGCGCCTTCGACGCCGACAACAACCTCACCGCGTTGCAGGTGCGGCTGTCGGGACAATCCATTCTGTTCACGCTGCGCCCGGCGGCGCTGGTCAACGGCATGGACCCCGCGGCATTCCAGGGTCTGGCCGCGACCGGCGAGGCCGCGATCGGATATACCGTGCCCAACCTGCTGGTCGAGCATTCGATGCGCAACCCGCACGTCCCGCCAGGCTTCTGGCGCGGCGTCAACGTCAACCACAATGCGATCTATCTCGAATGCTTCATGGATGAGCTTGCGCATTCGATCGGCCAGGATCCGGTCGAATTCCGCCGCAAGCTGATGGCGAAGCATCCAAAGCATCTCGGCGTGCTCAACGCAGTCGCGGAGAAGATCGGCTGGGGCACGCCGCCGCCGAAGGGCGTCTACCGCGGTATCGCCCAGCACATGGGCTACGGCAGCTATGTCGCGGGTGCGGCGGAAATCTCGGTCACCGACGGCAACAAGATCAAGGTGCTCCGTATCGTCGCCGCTACCGATCCCGGCTACGCCGTCAATCCGGCGCAGATCGAACGGCAGATCGCGGGCTCCTTTGTCTACGGCCTGTCGGGACTGTTCTATGGCGGCTGCACGGTCAAGGACGGCCGCATCGAGCAGACCAACTTCGACACCTACAATTCGATGCGGATCGCGGAGATGCCGAAGGTGGAATCGATCGTGATGCCGACCGGCGGGTTCTGGGGCGGGGTCGGCGAGCCGACCATCTGCGTCGCAGGCCCCGCAGTGCTCAACGCGTATTTCGCGGCGACCGGAAAACGCATCCGCTCGGTGCCGCTGCGCGACCAGAACATCACCTTCGCCTGACAACATAGCGGCGGCCTTCACCGGCCGCCGCTTTCAATCGGAATGACGAATGAACGCGCTTCGCCCGCCGACGCGCAGGGACATTGCTCGTGGCCTTGCCGCCGCCGCGGCAGCGCTTGCGTTGCCGTATCCTTCCTTCGCGCAAGCCGCGCCGCGCCTGGTGGTGATCGGCGGCGGCTTCGGTGGCGCCGGCTGCGCGCGAGCGCTGCGGCGGATCGATGCGAAATTGCAGGTGACGCTGGTCGAGCCGAAAACCTTCTATTTCGCCTGCCCGTTCAGCAATGAGGCAATCGCGGGCCTGCGCGACTTCGAGGCGCAGCAATTCACCTACGACAGAATCGCCGCCGACGGCGTGACCGTTGTCGCGCAGACGGCGGTGAAAGTGGACGCGAAAGCGCGCATCGTCGGGCTCGCCGACGGCACGTCGCTCGGCTACGACCGGCTGGTGCTGTCACCCGGCATCGCCCTGCGTTTTGACGCGCTGCCCGGCTACGATGAGGCCGCGGCGATGAAGATGCCGCATGCCTGGATCGCCGGCGAGCAAACCCTGCTGCTGCGCCGGCAACTCGAAGCCATGGACGACGGCGGCACGGTCGTGCTGGCAGTGCCCGCGGCGCCCTTGCGCTGCCCGCCGGCGCCTTACGAGCGCGCCAGTTTGATCGCGCATTACCTGAAGGCAAAAAAGCCGCGCTCTAAAGTGCTCATTCTCGATGCCAAGGACGGCTTCTCGCAACAACGGCTGTTCGAGCAAGCCTGGAAAGAACTTTATCCGGACATGATCGAGCGGATCGCATTGTCGCAAGGCGGCCGCGTCACCTCGGTCGATCCCGCCACCAACAGCATCGTCACCGATTTCGGCAATTACACCGCCGATGTCGCCAATGTGATTCCGCCGCAGAAGGCCGGCCGCATCGCGGAGCTCGCGGGTGCGGCCGACAACACCGGCTGGTGCCCGATCGATCCGGTGACATTCGAATCGAAACTGGTGCCGAACATCCATGTCATCGGCGATGCCTGCATCGCCGGCGCTGTTCCCAAGTCCGCGTCCGCTGCGCACGCGCAGGCGAGCGGCTGCGCCGCCGCGATCGTCAACCTGCTTGCCGGCAAGCCGCCGGAGATGCCGCGGCTGACCGGCGCCTGCTTCAACACGGTGGCGCCGGGTTATGCGTTCTCGCTGTCCGGCGTCTATGCGCCAAAGGACGGGTTGTTCAACGAGGTCGAAGGCGGCGCCACCAGCCCGCTCGATGCGCCGCGCGAGGTCCGCGCGCAGGAGGCGGAGACCGCGCTGAACTGGTTCTCAACGATCACGGCGGATACCTTTGGCTAGTTCCGCGACTTATATATTTGCGTGGCTCGCGGCGGCATTCGCATTGCCCGGCGCAGCGTTCGCGCAAGCGTTGCAGCCTTATGCTGTCGCAGGCGACGCCATCGCGGCTTCGCTGACCGGCGCGCCGGGCGACGCGGCGCGGGGGCGCGCGCTGGTGCTCAACCGCACCAGCACCTGCATCCTCTGCCATAGCGGGCCGTTTCCGGAGGAGAAGTTTCAGGGCGATCTCGCGCCCGATCTCAAGGGCGCCGGCAGCCGCTGGTCCGAAAGCCAGCTTCGGCTCCGCCTGGTCGATGGCTCCCGCCTCAATCCCGCGACGATCATGCCGTCTTATTATCGCGTCGAGGGCCTGCAGCGTGTCGGCGCAGCCTGGCGCGGCAAGCCGATCCTGTCGGCGGAACAGATCGAGGATATCGTGGCGTATCTCAAGACGCTGCGCGAATAAATGAAGGGAAGCGATGCGCGAGACTGAAAAATCCACACGCCGGCAATTCCTGGCGTTCACCGGGAGCGCGGTCGCGCTCGGCGTGACGCTGCGGCCCGCCGAGGCGACGCCGGCGATGATGACATCCGCAATCCGCGACGTCGTCGGCGCCGCCGTGGTGCGCACCGGCAAGGTCAAGCTCGACGTACCGCCGCTGGTCGAAAACGGCAACACCGTGCCGCTCACGGTCAGCGTGTCCAGCCCGATGACGCCTGATGATCACGTCAAGAGCATCCACATCTTCAACGAGAAGAACCCGCAGCCCAATGTCGGCAACTTTGTTCTCGGCGCCAATGCCGGCCGCGCGCAGGTCTCGACCCGGATTCGCCTTGCCGATAGCCAAAAGATTGTCGCCATCGCAAAATTGTCCGACGGCTCGTTCTGGTCGGTGAGCGTCGACGTGGTGGTGACGCTGGCGGCCTGCACCGAGGAGGTGATCTGATGGCCTCCGCGCTGATCAACGTTCCGAAAAAGGCAAAACGCGGCCAGGTCATCGAGATCAAGACCCTGATGTCGCATATCATGGAGACCGGTTTCCGCCACACCGCGACCGGCGAGTTGATCCCGCGCGACATCATCACCAGTTTTGCGTGCCGCTACAATGGCGTCGAGATTTTCCACGCCGACCTGTTTCCGGCGATTGCGGCCAATCCCTTCATCGCGTTCTTCACCACCGCAACCGAGAGCGGCACGTTCGAGTTCTCGTGGATCGGCGACCGCGGATTTTCCGAAACCGCGTCGGCGTCCATCACTGTCGAATGAGATGGATCGGCACAATAGCCAAGGCGATGCTGCTGGCCGCAGCCTGTATCCCTCTTCTCTTCGCCGCTGAAATCCCGCAAATCGACCGCCGCTCCGGCTTCAGTTTCATGACGCCGGACACCCAGGCGATCCAGGATGACGATACCGCCAATCCCGGCATGCTGTGGGTGCTCGACGGCGAAGCGTTGTGGAAAAGCAAGACTGGCGCGGCGGGGAAGGCCTGCGCCGATTGCCACAACGACGCGCGCAACAGCGTGCGCGGTGTGGCGGCGCGCTATCCCGCCTTCGACAAGACGCTCGCGCGGCCGCTCAATCTGGAGCAACGCATCAATCTGTGCCGCACCGGGCAGCAGCAGGCAACGCCGCTTGCCTACGAAAGCCGCGACCTGCTCGCGCTCACCGCCTTTGTCGCGCAGCAGTCGCACGGAATGGCCATCGAGGCCGCAACCGACCCCGCGCTCGAACCGTTCGTCGCGAAGGGCCGCGACCTGTTCATGCAACGGCAGGGCCAGCTCAATCTCAGTTGCGCCAATTGCCATGACGACAACTGGGACAAGCGCCTCGCCGGCTCCGCGATCACGCAAGCGCATCCCACCGGCTATCCGCTGTACCGGCTGGAGTGGCAATCGCTGGGCTCGCTGCAACGGCGATTGCGCGCCTGCATTTCCGGCATTCGTGCGCAGAGTTATGACTATGGCGCGCCGGAACTGGTCGAGCTCGAGCTTTATCTGATGACGCGCTCGCGCGGCATGCCGATGGAGACGCCGGCGGTGCGGCCGTAAACGGTTAGCGTTGTGGGGCGAACACCCTGCACGAAAGCCAAGCGAGCCATGGAGACTGAGGCATGACGGTGCGCGGCGGATGTCTTTGTGGCTGTGTAGAATTTGAGGTCGAACTGCCGTTCATCAAATTTGTGAAGTGCCATTGTTCTCGATGTCGCAGGGCAACGGGCAGTGCGTTTGCGGCAAACGCATACGTCCTGCCACAGGCCTTTCGCTGGCTTTCCGGACAGGATCATGTGATGCGCTTCGACTTGCCTCAGGCGCGAAGCTTCTCAACGTCGTTCTGCCGTAAGTGTGGCTCGCCACTTCCGCATGCCACGCGCAGCGGCCGAGAGGTCATCATTCCAGCGGGATCGCTTCTGGATGACCCCGGCGTTTCGCCGACGATCGACTCCTGCTGGCAATCCCGCGCGCGTTGGCTCTCCGACGCACTCGATTTGCCGACCTCCGATTAACACCTGCACGCCCGAGGTCACCTCTCCCGCTTGCGGGGGTGAAAGAGCGGTCGAGATTTCGCTCAGCCTTCAGTTGCGAAAAATCAATGCAGCGATGTTGCGGCGCAAACTCAATGTTGCACTAGCCGCCGCGCATTTGAATTGCGATAGTGTGCGCAACAAGAATGAACAAGCGCACGGACCTGAGCCGGTACCGTGACCGCATTTGGGGAGAAAACATCATGAAAAAACAGCGCAGGCCCTCAGTCAAAGACACCGCTGCTGCGAACCATAAGCGGCACGGCCGCCGCGACTTCCTGATCAAGACCGGCGGCGTGCTGGCGGCCGGCGCATTCGGCGCGGTGCCGCTGCGCGGCTGGGCCGCCGACCCCGTCAATATCGGCGGCCTCTATCCGACCACCGGCAGCATGGCGCAAATCGGCGTCGGCTGTGTCGCCGCTGCAAAACTCGCGGTCGAAATGGTCAACGAGGCTGGCGGCATCAAGTCATTGGGCGGCGCCAAGCTCAATCTCATCATCTCAGATGTGCAGAGCGACACCACGGTGACGCGCACCGAGACCGACCGCCTGATCACCGGCAACAAGCTGTCGGCGGTTCACGGCTGCTTCGCCAGCGCGCTGACGCTGATTGCCAGCGAAGTCTGCGAACGCGCCAAAGTGCCTATTATCACCGGCTCCAGCTCCGACCAGCTCAACAAGAACCGCACCTACACCTTCACGCCATTCGCGCGCGCCTCGCAATTCGCGCAGGCGCAACTGCAGATGTCGCGCCTGGTCGGCGACAAACCGAAGGTCGCGGTCATTTTCGAGAACACCGCGTTCGGCACCTCGACCTCGAACGGGCTGAAGGAGCAGGCGCCGGCGGAAGGCGTCGAGATCGTGATGTTCGAGCCTTATTCGGCCGGTTTCACCGACGCCAGCCCGCTGATCAACAAGGTCAAATCATCAGGCGCCAACGCGCTGTTCTCGGTGTCGTACCTGAACGACCTGATTCTGATCGTGCGCACGGTAAAACAGGTCGGCCTCAACATCGCGATCAATGGCGGCTCCGGCGGCTTTGTGATTCCGGATTTCTACAAGAACGTCGGCAAGCTCGCCGAAGGCCTGCAGGGCGTGGCGCACTGGAACCACGACATGAACGACGACGCGCAGAAAGTGAACGCCGAATACAAGAAGCGCACCGGCGAATTCCTGTTCGAATATGCCGGCGGCCTGGTGGCGCAAACCTTCATGCTGGCGGATGCGCTGGAACGGGCGGCTTCGACCGATCCGCAAAAAGTGCGTGAGGCGCTGTCCGCGCTCGACGTCTCCAAGGGTTATGCGGCGATGGCGCCGGGCGGACGGGTAAAATTTGGGCCGGACGGCAAGAACGTCTACGGCCGCCCGGTCGGCGTGCAGTGGCAGAACGGCGATCTCGCCAGCGTCTTCCCCAAGGACGACGCCCGCGCACCGCTGCTGAAAACCTGAAGCGTCGATCGCGATGCTGGAAACAGTGGCCCAGGCCGTCATCAACGGCCTGCTCATCGGCGGCATCTACGCGCTGGTCTCGATCGGCGTGACGCTGATCTTCGGCGTGGTCAAGATCGTCAATTTCGCGCAAGGCGAATTCGTGATGATCGGGATGTATATCTCTTTCTTCCTCGCCAACCAGTTCGGCATTGATCCCTTGGTATCGCTGATCGTCTCGATGCCGGTGCTGTTCGTGGCCGGCGTGCTGATCCAGCATTTTTTGATCCGCCGGGTGCTGGGACCGAACGACATGCCGCAGATATTTTTGACGTTCGCGCTGTCGCTGCTGCTCTTAAATCTCGCGCTGATGCTGTTCAGCGCGAATTACCGCACCGTGCATACTTCGTATTCCGACGAAGCGCTGCATTTCGGCGGGCTTTATATTCCGGTCGCAAAGCTGATCGCCTTTGTCGTCGCCATGTTGCTGAGCGCGGCGCTCTGGGTGTTTTTGCACACCACCGACCTCGGCAAGGCGATGCGCGCGGCTTCGCAGAAGCCGGAGGTCGCGCAATTGATGGGCATCAATCCGAACCGCGTGTTTTGCGTAGCACTCGGCGTGGCGCTGGCGCTGGCGGGCGCGGCCGGCTCGCTGCTGATGCCGTTCTATTCGGCCTATCCGTTTGTCGGCCAGGTGTTCGTGCTGATGGCGTTCGTCGCCGTGGTGCTGGGCTCGCTCGGCAATGTGATCGGCGCGCTGGTAGCGAGCCTGATGATGGGGGTCGCAGAGTCGCTGGGGATTCAGTTCGTCGGCGCCGACTCCGGATTGATCGTGGTGTTCGCGATGCTGCTGCTGACGCTGGCGTTCAAGCCGACCGGTCTTGGGGGGAAGGCGCGATGACGCAAGCGCTGCGAACGCGAGGTTGGCTTTGGATTGCCGCCGGCACGGCGGTTCTCATCGCATTGCCGCTGGTGGTGAAAAGCTCGTTCGCCATCGACATCTTCATCCGGATCCTGCTGTTCGCTTTTATCGGCGTCGCCTGGAACCTGATGGGCGGCTACGCCAAGCAACTGTCGCTCGGCCACGCCGCCTATTTCGGGCTCGGCGCCTACACCTCGACCATCCTGCAGATCGATTTCGGCATCTCGCCTTGGATCGGGATGGTCGCCGGCGGAATCGTGGCGATGCTGGCGAGCCTGCCGATCGGCGCGTTGTGCTTCCGATTGAAGGGCCCCTACTTCACCATTGCCACCATCGCGACCGCACAGGCCCTGATGCTGATCTTCCTGAAATTCCGCGATTTTGCGTGGGGGGCCGAGGGCACCACGATTCCCAATCTCGGCAACGCACCGCTGATGATGCAGTTCGAAGCCAAGGCGGCCTATTACTATGTCGCGCTCGGCCTGCTCGCGCTCGGACTTGCGATCACCTACAAAATCGAAAAATCGTGGATGGGATATTACCTGGTCGCGATCGGCGAGGATGAAGACGCCGCCGAGGCCATCGGCGTCAACGCGCCAAAAATCAAGCGCGACATCTATCTGATCAGTTCGTTTCTCACAGCATTAGCCGGCACGTTCTACACGCAATACATCTACTTCATCGATCCCGCGACCGCGTTCAACTTCAACATCTCGATCGAGGCGGCGCTGGTGTCGATCGTCGGCGGCATCGGCACGCTGTGGGGTCCGGTGATCGGCACGGTGCTCTTGGAAACCACCTCCGCGCTGCTGCAAAGCTGGCTCGGCAGTTCGGTCGGCGGCATCCAGCTCACCGTCTACAGCCTGATCCTGATGGCCGTGATCCTGTGGCGGCCGACCGGGCTGATGGGCGTGGCGACCGAAGCCTATGCGCGCTACGTAAGCCGCACTCCGGCGCGGGCATAGAGGCCGCGATGGCAGAAGCGCTGGTCATACGCGGACTTAACAAAAGGTTCGGCGGCTTGCGCGCGGTGCAGGACGTGAGTTTCACGGTGCAGGAAAACGAAACCGTAGCGCTGATCGGCCCGAATGGCGCCGGCAAGACCACCAGCTTCAACCTGATCACCGGATTTCACCGGCCCGACTCCGGTTCGGTATCGGCCTTCGGCCGCGAGATCGTAGGCCTGAAGCCGCACGACATCTGCGCGCTGGGACTGGCGCGCACCTTTCAGGTCGCAAAACCTTTTGGCGCGATGACCGTGCTAGCCAATGTCATGACCGGCGCGTTTTTGCGCGATAAACATGCCGACGTCGCACGCGAAAAGGCCCGCGAGGCGATCGAGTTCGTCGGGTTGTCGGCGCGGGAGCAGACGCCGGCGCGGGATCTGACCACCATCGACCAGCGCCGGCTGGAGATGGCGCGCGCGCTGGCGACGCAACCGCGCGTGCTGCTGCTCGATGAGGTGATGGCCGGACTGAACCCTTCCGAGATCGATCAGGCGGTGGCGCTGGTCGGGAAACTGTCGCAGCGCGGTCTCACCATCGTCATCGTCGAACACGTGATGCGCGCGATCATGGCGGTCGCGCGCCATATCGTGGTGCTCGATCACGGCCAGAAGATCGCCGAAGGTAGCCCAAAGGAGATCGTGGAAAATCCGGAAGTGATCCGCGCCTATCTCGGCTCCTACGTACACCCGCCGGGAGAAGCCTAGTGCTCAAATTAGCCGGTGTGAGCGCCAGTTACGGGTCGGTCCCGGCCATCCACGACGTCGGCATCGAGATCGGTGAAGGCGAAGCCGTCGGCCTGTTGGGCGCCAATGGTGCTGGAAAAAGCACCACGTTGCGCGCGATTTCGGGGCTGGTGCGGCTGACCTCGGGCACCATCACGTTTGCGGGTGTGAACCTCGCGACATTGCCGCCGCACAGAATCCCGGAACTGGGAATTGCCCATGTGCCGGAGGGCCGTCAGGTGTTTCCCGAAATGACGGTACAGGAAAATCTCGAAATCGGCGCCTATGTGCCGAAGGCAAAGGCCGAACGCAGCCGTTCGCTCGATCTGGTCTACAGCATCTTCCCCCGGCTTGCCGACCGCAAGAAGCAACTTGCCGGCACCATGAGCGGCGGCGAACAGCAGATGCTGGCGGTCGGCCGCGGCTTGATGCTGAAGCCGCGGCTGTTGATGCTGGACGAGCCGTCGCTCGGCCTCGCGCCTGTGATGACCGACGTCACCTTCGAAAAAATCGCGGAAATCCACAAGATGGGCACCGCCATCCTGCTGGTGGAGCAGAATGTCAGCCGCGCACTGACTTTGGTAGACCGCGCCTATGTGCTCGAAAGCGGCAATGTGATCATGCACGGAACCAGCGCCGAACTCGCCAACAACAAGCAGGTGCAGGCGGCCTATCTCGGCATCTAGTTTTGCGATAAAAGCCTGACAAACTCAAGACGAATGAGGGGATGAGATGATCGGTCCAAGGCTTGCCTTTATGCTGGTGTCGGCTTTCCTGGCGACGCCATGTCTGGCGCAGGATTATCCGACCCATCCGGTCAAGATCATCGTGCCGTTCGGCGCCGGCGGCCCTGCGGACGTGACGGCACGGCAGATCGGCAGCATCCTGCAGGAGAATTTCGGTCAACCGTTCGTGATCGAAAACCGCACCGGCGCCGGCGGCGTGATCGGCACCTTCGAAGTCAGCAAGGCGGCGCCCGACGGCTACACGCTGCTGATGATGTCGAACACCCAGACCGCGAATGAATCGCTGGTGTCGGCGTCGCAGCGCAAATACGAATTGATGAAGGACCTGGCGCCGATCGCGCCGGTCAATTATTCCGACCTTGTCATTGTCGTGCATCCCTCTGTTGCAGCGAAGACGCTGGCCGAATTCATCGCACTCGCCAAATCGCAGCCGGGGAAGCTGAACTATGCGTCGTCGGGACAGGGCACGCCGTATCACATGGCCGGCGAGTTGTTCAAAACCATGGCCGGCATCGATGTGGTGCATGTGCCCTACCGCAACAGCGGCGAGGCGCGCAGCGGCGTGATCGGCGGCCAGGTGCAGATGATGATCGACGCCGTCACGGCGATGGCGCCCAATGTCGCCGAAAACCAGGTCCGCGCGCTCGCCACCACCGGCAAGACGCGCTCGACCGTGCTGCCGGATACACCGACCGTGATCGAGGCCGGCCTCGCCGGATATGATGCCACCATCTGGCTCGGATTGATGGCGCCGGCCGGCACGCCGAAACCGGTCATCGACAAGTTGAACGCGGCCGTGAATGCCGCGATCAAGCGGCCGGATATCGTAAAACTCTGGACCGGCCAGGGCGCGGTGCCGATGTCGATGACGCCGCAAGAGTTCGACACCTATCTGCGCGGCGACATCGTCAAATGGGCCGAGGTGGTCAAGCGCTTCGGCGATAAGCCGCAGTAAGGGCCGCGATGCCGAGCGTTCGATTTCGCCTCAATGGTGTCGGGACTGATGTCGATGCCGATCCGGACCGGTCGCTGCTCGATATTTTGCGCGGGGTCCTGCGGATGACCGGCCCGCATTTCGGTTGCGGCGCCAACGAGTGCGGCGCCTGCAACGTCATTATCGAGGGCCAGGCCGTGGCGTCGTGCGACACGCCGCTGGGGTCGGTCGCGGACAAGGACGTCACGACGATCGAGGGCCTCGGCACCGCCGAACGGCCGCATCCGCTGCAAAGCGCTTTCATCGCCGAGCAGGCGTTGCAGTGCGGCTATTGCATTCCCGGCATTTTGATGAGCGCAGCCGCGCTGCTGAAGAAAAATTCCAATCCATCCGACGCGGATGTGCGAACCGCGCTGGACCGCAATCTTTGTCGCTGCGGTTCGCATAATCGTATCGTCAGGGCGGTGTTGCGCGCGGCAGCGGAAATGGAAGCCCGATGAGCGCGCCCTCCCCGGCCCCGCCGCAAAAGCTGCCGCCTAGTCTTGCGGCGAATCCGGTGCTGTCGTCGTGGATTCAGTTCTCGGCGCAAGGACACGTGGTGCTTTCGCCCGGCAAGGTGGAGATCGGGCAAGGCATCGTCACGGCACTTGCGCAGATTGCCGCCGACGAACTCGACATCGATATCGGCCGGGTGCGGATGGTGCGGGCGACGACCGCCGGCAGTCCCAATGAGGGCGTCACCTCGGGCAGCTTGTCGGTGCAGCAGTCCGGCCGCGCGGTTCGCCATGTCTGCGCGGAGGTTCGGCAGATGTTTCTTGCCGCCGCCGCAGAGCGTCTCGGCGTCGGCGCCGACGCGCTCGAGATCGTCGATGGCGAGATTTCGGGGCCGGGCAATGTGCGCACCAGCTATTGGGAGCTGGCCGACGAGGTCGCGCTCGATCGTCAGGCGACGGCGGGCGTAACGCCGAAATCATCGGCGCGGCGCATGCTGGCGGGGAATTCCGTGCAGCGCGTCGATATTCCCGACAAGGTGTTCGCGCAGCCCCGCTTCATTCACGATGCCGCACTGCCGGGAATGCTGCATGGCCGGGTGCTCCGCGCGGAAATCCCGTCGGCGAAACTCACAGAATTGCGGGAAGACCGCGCGCGCGGCGTTGCCGGTCTCGTCGCCATCGTCCGCGATGGAAATTTCGCAGGTGTCGTGAGCGACACCGAGGAACATGCAGAGACTGCGCTCAAGGCGCTGCGCAAGGGCGCGGTGTGGTCCGCGCAGGAAAAGCTGCCTGAGGAACAAGGGCTGGCGGACTGGTTGAAAAGCCAGCCGGTGGAGACGACGGTTATCGACAAGAAAACCCCGCCGCACAGCGGGGAAACGAAACGCACCGTCAAACATCAATATACCCGTCCCTATATCGCGCATGCGTCGATTGCGCCGTCCTGCGCCATGGCGCAGTGGAGCGGGGACCGTGTCCATGTCTGGACCCACAGCCAGGGCGTCTATCTGCTCCGCACCGATCTCGCGCTGGTGCTCAAGCTGCCAGCGGAGAATATTATCGTCGAACACATGGAAGGCGCCGGCTGCTACGGCCATAACGGCGCCGACGATGTCGCGCTCGACGCCGTGCTGCTGGCGAAGGCCGCAGGCGGCCGGCCGGTGCGGGTGCAATGGTCGCGCGAGGACGAGATGACCCATGCGCCGTTTGGGGCTGCGATGGCAATCGAGATCGAAGCCGATCTCGACGCGCAAAACGAGATTATCGGCTGGCGTCATGGCATCTGGGGCAACGGCCATGTGGCGCGGCCGGGCCGCGCGGCGTTGCCCGCCTTGCTCGCGGGAACCGAAATCGCAAACCCCTTCCCGCGCACCATCGCCACCAATCCGCCGCAGGCGACCGGCGGCGGCGCGGATCGCAATTCGGTGCCGCTCTACGACTTTCCATCGTGGCAGATCGACTGCCACCGCCTGCTCACCATGCCGATCCGCACCTCGGCGCTGCGGACGCTCGGCGCACAGGGCAATGTGTTCGCGATTGAATCCTTTCTCGATGAACTGGCCGCCGAGCGTGGCGAGGACCCGGTTACCTTTCGGCTGCGTCATCTGTCGGACCCGCGGGCCCGCGATGTGATCCAGTCGGTCGCGAAGCGCGCAAACTGGAAGCCGGCAAAACAGGCCGGCGTCGGTTACGGCATCGCTTTTGCGCGATACAAGAACACCGGCGCCTATTGCGCTGTGATCGCCGAGGTCGAGGGTGCCAAGGATATAAGCGTCAAGCGATTGACCATCGCGGTCGATGTCGGCGAAGCCATCAATCCGGACGGCGTGATCAACCAGATCGAGGGCGGCGCGATCCAGGCCACCAGCTGGACACTGAAGGAACAGGTCCGCTTCGACCGCGAGCGCATCACCAGCAACATCTGGTCGGCCTATCCGATCCTTCGTTTCAGCGAGGCGCCGGAGGTGGAGGTCGAGGTGATCGCGCGGCCGGACATGGATCCGGTCGGCGCGGGAGAAGCGGCGCATGGCCCGACCACGGCGGCGATCGCGAACGCGGTGTTCGATGCGCTCGGGGTGCGCGTCCGCAACCTCCCGATCACGCGCGACAGTCTGATCGCGGCGATGGAATTGAGTTCATGAGTGCGTTGAAAATTCTGAGCGGCGGCGCGGCGCAAGGCCTGGTCGCGAGCCTGGCGCCGAAATACAAGGCGGTGACCGGCCTCGACATCGAAGGCGAGTTCGGCGCGGTGGGGGCCATGGCCGATAAATTGCGCGCCGGGACGCCGGCCGACATTGTGGTGCTGACCGCGGCGATGATCGCGGACCTGGTCCGGGCGACTCTCGTCGCCGGCGCGTCGGTTGCCAACATCGGCCGCGTGGAGACCGCGATTGCAGTCCGCGCCGGCGATCCGTTAGTGTCGGTCCATGACGCCGCAGCGTTGCGCGCGGCGCTCCTCGCCGCCGACGCGATCTTCGTGCCGGATACCAAGGCGTCGACGGCCGGAATTCACGTTGCGAGGGTTCTGGAGCAATTGGGCATCGCCGATGACGTCGCGGCGCGGCTGAAAATCTTTCCGAACGGCGCGACCGCGATGCGCCATCTGGCGGCGTCGGACGCGGCGAGGCCGATCGGCTGCACGCAATCGACCGAAATCATCGGCACATCAGGCGTGACCCTGTCCGGATCGCTGCCGCGGGGCTGCGACCTTTCGACCGTCTATACGGCCGCCGTGGCCACGAAGGCGGCTGAGCCCGAACACGCTCAAGAGCTGATCGACCTGCTGATCGGCGCGGCCGCGCGCGAACAACGCGCCCGGGCGGGCTTTCTGGACGTGTAGAAATAGTCTCGTCATTCCGGGATGGTCCGAAGGACCAGACCCGGAATCTCGAGATTCCGGGTTCGCTTCGCGCCCCGGAATGACGAGCCAGGGGCCCGGTATCTCGCAACGCGATTTCGCGGTATGATCCCGATCCGCGGCACAGGCCCACGGCGGGGACCAAGCTCAGCATGCGCATCGGGATTCGCGGCGCCATTTCGAGCCTCGTGCTGGCGTCCATCGTCGTCAGCGCCGTCGGCGTTCACTTCCTGTGGTGGCGGACCGCGCGGCAGATCAGCCAGACCCTCGCCAACACCATCAACGAGCAGATCGTATCGGCCGTCGGCGACGAATTGCAGTCGATCACGTCCGAGGCGCGCTCCACCTATATCGCGACCGGCAGGCTGTTTCGCGACGGCGTTCTCGACCCGCGCGACGCCGGCAAGCGCGAGGCCGTTTTTCTGTCCCAGTTGCGGGCGCAGCCGACGATTTCGTGGCTGGCGTACGGATGGCCGGACGGCTCGCTTTTTGCCGGACACAAGCTCGGAGATGACGCCATCGAGATCATAACCATCCCCAGCGGCGAACAGAGATTGCGGATCGATCGATACGACTATGTGGGCGTCGAACTGCAGCTCAAGGACAGCCGGGTCGAGGACACGAAATATGCCGTGACCGATCAGGAATGGTTCCGCGAGGCCGTCAACTCCGACGAGCCGCGCTGGTTCACGCTCACCACGCACCCCAACGGCGAGCGGCTCGCAGCCGCGTTCGCGGGGCCGGTCATTATCCGGCAGCAGCGCGAGGGCGTGCTTGCCGTCATCATCGAATTGACCCGCGTCTCGTCATTCCTGTCGCAGCTCACGGTGGGGAAGTCGGCCGGCGCGTTCATCCTCGATCGCGGCGGCGGCGTGATCGCATCGCCTGACCCGGACGCCAATGAGCTGACCCCGCTCAAGACCAATCATCCGCTTTTCCCGATGGCGGTGGATGCGATCCGTCAATCCAGGGATTACGATCCGGACCAGGGACAGGCGTATCGCACAACCGTAACGCGGGATGGCGAAGCCTATCAAGCGGTCATAACGCCGATCTCGTTTCCGGGATGGTCGCTGGTTACGGTAGTTCCCGAATCGGAATTTCTCGGCCCCGTCCAGATGACGATCCGCAGATTGCTGATCGGCCTCGCGGTCTTGATCGTGATCGCCGGGCTGCTGTCGGCGTGGCTTGCGCAGCGGCTGATCGCCGCACCGCTGCTCAAGGTGGTGGGCGAGATCAAGCATGTCGAGCGCTTCGACCTCGACAAGGTCGAGCGGCATCCGTCGCACCTGACGGAAATCGAGAACCTCTCGGGCGCGATCGCGGACATGGCGCAGGGGCTTGCCGCGTTCCGAAAGTACATTCCGGCGGATCTTGTAAAACTTTTGATCAGCGAAGGCACCGAGGCCCGGCTCGGCGGCGATATAAGGTTCATGACCGTGATGTTCATCGACCTCGCCGGCTTCACCGGCATGTCGGAACGGATGGGCAGCCGGATCATCCCGCTGCTGTCGCGCTACTTCGATGCCGTGTCGGCCGAGATCCAGGCCCAGGGCGGCACTATCGACAAATTCATCGGCGACGCGGTGATGGCGTTCTGGGGCGCACCCCGGCCGAACGCCGGGCATGCCATCGACTGCTGCCGGGCGGCGCTGGCGTGCCAGCGCGCGGTGCGCGAGGCCGGCCTCGACGACGACGCCGGCCGGCCGGTGAAGATCCGCATCGGCATCAATTCCGGCGACATGCTGGTCGGCAATATCGGCTCGGAGGTCCGCCTGAACTACACCGTGATCGGCGACGCGGTGAATATTGCGAGCCGGCTCGAAAGCACCAACAAGCAATACGGTTCCGACATTATCATCGGGCCGGAGACGCGCCGCCTCGCCGGCGAGGCGATTTCGGTTCGCGAACTGGACCGGCTGGCGGTCTATGGGCGCGCCGGCGGCTTGCAAATCTACGAATTGCTGGGAATGGCTGCCGCGGAGCCGCCGGCCTGGGTCGAACATTACGAATCCGGTCTGGCCGCCTACCGCGCCCAGGATTTTAGCGGCGCCATCGGCCATTTCGAAAAAGCCGTCGGCCTTCGCGAACAGGACCGGGCGTCGTCAGTCATGATCGAGCGCTGCAAGGAACTGTTGAACGCGCCGGCCGACAGCGGCTGGAGCGACACCACGGTCGCGCGCATCAAATAGTCAGCCAAACCGGCCATGACCGCGGGTTCCGAACTCCCAGGCCGGCTGGAACATCGACCATCGTCTAACGGCGTTCATGGCCGTGACATCGTCAAAGCGTAACCTTGGAAAATTCAGGCGGACGTTCCGAACGCCAGGGACGTGCAGCCCGCGATCAACATTAGTTGCGTAGAATCTCTGCAATCGCGAGTTGAAATTTACAAATAAAGGGTTGTGTAAATTCCGAAGGCGAGAGAGAATGTTTTCATACACGCAGCCACCCGACGCCGCGAAGCGCACAAGCGTCGGATGACCCGTGGGGGACGGGAATGAGCATTGGTTCAACGATTGTGCGATCTATGCGATCCCTAGCCGTCACTGCTACGCCTGCCACGGTTTCCCTGACCGGCATTTCGGTCCCCTATGTCGGCCAGAATGCGATCTCGGTCGATTACAACACGTTGCCCGGCAATACGCCGAAGTCGTATTCGAATTTCCTCGCGATATGGGAATCGACCATCGTCCCGTGGACGGTGGCGCCGCTGGCCACGCAGCCGATTATCGGCGATACCCAGCAGGGGTCGGTGTCGTTTTCCAACCTTTCGATCCAGAACAAAGCCTACATTATCGGCTATGCGGTCGGTCCCGACATCACCGATATCTGCGCAACCGCGACGGTCTTCGCAGGCGGCCAGACCGGCGCCAACTCGCAGTTCTCGACCAGCATCGGCATTGCCCACGTCGATGACGATACGATCGTGGTGCAGTACTATTGTTGCCTCGGCTACCAGCCCCAGCCTGCAAAAAACTGGATAGGCCTGTGGCAAGGCCCGGCTTCGCCTTTTTACTCCGGCGCCCCGCTCTATAAACAATCGGTCACCAATTCATCGGCGACGGGAACGGTGGTCATGAACGGGGTGACGCTCACCTTCGCGACCCAATATACGCTCGTCTATTTTATGGGCCCCAATCTCTCGGATGCCGCCGCGATCCTGACGTTTACGACCAGCGGTTAAACCCAATCAACCCGGAGGAAAGTGTAACATGACGACAAAACACCCGACTGAAACTGAAAGAGGACTGAGCCTCGCGACGACGGCTTCGGCCGGCACCACGGTCAACGCGTTCGCTGTCGCCGGAACCGACATCATACTCAGTTACAACACCCTGTCCGGCAATCAGCCAAGCACCTATGCCAACACGGCCTTCCTTTGGCAGAATCCGAACGCCATCCCGTACAATCAGGCGCCGCTGGCGTCGCAAGCCGTGCCGACCAACACGCAGAGCGGCAGCATGGACTTCGGCGGCCTGCAGATTCAGTCGGCAGCCTACACCATCGGCTACGCAACCGGTCCCAATGTAACGAACATCTGCTCCTGGGTGTCGATCCCCGCCAGCACCGGACCGAACACAACCTTCCAGAGTTCGATATGGACAACGCCGGACGGCGTCAAGCCCGACGTCGTTCTGGTGTACTACGACACCCCGGTCGGAAACCAGCCGCAAACCTCCGGTCAGTGGATCGGCATCTGGCAGGGTACGATACCGTCCTACACGATCGCCCCTCTCGCCAAGGTGCTCATCACCAACAACAACTCGACCTCGCAGGTCCCACTTATAGTGACGCTGCTGCGCGGCACATCTTATTGTCTCGGCTATTTCATGGGGACAAAGCAGACCACGCTGGCGGCCTCCTATTACTTCCAGACCGCTTCCTGAACCAACGCGCAAGGGCGGGCCGGACCGTTCTGGCCCGTCGACGTTTTGCAGCCGCGCGCGAGCGCCGGGGATGAGCCATGTTGGAGTTCAACCCTACGTCGTCACCAAATCTTTTCGCAGCCCCGGCTAGCGGCGTCTGGGTAGCGTATTGCTGGCCGCCGACGGGGCCAGCGCCGCCCAAACAAGCCATTCCGCTCGACCAGGCGATGAGCGGTCCGGGGGCCTTCCTGTTCTCGACGGCGCCGAACCTCGACATCAATGCCGCCGCGGCCGACATCGTGACCGCGGTGACTGGCGCCCTGAACAACTATTCTGGCGGCGCGATGGCCATCGGCTGGTTGACCGATCCCACCCAGATCATCGCCGCCAACGTCAATCTGCTTGGGATCAGCAACGCCGTTCCAAGCAAGATGTACGTCAACGCCCAGTTATCGGCGCAACTCGTCCCTAACAATCTGTATTTCAATATTCCGAGCGGCTGTGCGGTGTCGCTGGCCGCTGCCACCGGCATCATGACATTCACGCCGACGACGAACAGTTTGTCGTTCTCGAGCTCCGGCGCGCCGCAGAGCGCGCAAATCGCGTTCGCCACGCTGGCCTTTTCCGGCCCCACAGCCGGCACCATCCAGTTCACCACCGCGATCAAGCGCAGCGAGCTCTACACCAACCTGCGCTGGGGATTTCAGCTGCTTTTTCAGCCGGTTTATCAAAACGGCGCCGCGACGAAGCCGATGCACTCGCAGTGGTATCCGCTCGCCGACGGCTCCGCACCTAACGGCGCCGACATGCTCGGCTTTGCGGTCTCAATCGATACGAGCGACCCGACCAACGCACGCATGGCGGATCGGACGTACTTCGCCTTTACCGATCCGGCGGCCGTGCTGGTCTCCGGATTCCGCACCGGCTTCAACGATATCATCAACCTGCAGCCGATTAGCCAGCCGCAAAGCGGCGAGCAGGCCGCGCGGCTGGTTCTCGCGCTCGGCAATAGAGACGCGCCGAGCAAGCCCGACTACAATTTCGGACCCGAAGGCGATTTCATCATGATGCTGGCGGCGCCGAAGGACGGCACCTCGTCGCACATGCTGTGCGGGCTGACGCCGACCGAGACGCTGAGCTTTACCGCGGGTCCCACGGCAAACCCGCAACCAGGCGACCGGCTGCGCTTTACCGCGAATTGCAAGGCGTTCGCCACATCGTTTCCGCCGCCACAGTCGTCATCGCTTGGGATTCCGGTCGATCCCAACGCGCCGAAAATGAACGATAGCTATCGCACCGCGTGGGCCACCGTAATCCCGGCGCCGCAGGGAAGCGCCAGCCAATACAGCGCCCAGCCCAAGGGCTCGCCGCTGTTCGGATTCGACAAGGTGGTGGCGCCGTCAAGCACATCGCTGCTCGGCTTCGTCGATCCCGGCTACGCGCTGGCGCGGCCCGATCCATTTCCGATGATGCCGTACGGGCTGGCGCCGATCGGCGAGCACGGCGTCAGCTTCAACGAGACCGAAACGGCGGGGATCGAGCAATTCGCCGCGGCAGCGACCCGACGCACCCTGATCGGCGCGCCCGGCGTCTCGCAACCGAGGCGCGGGTTGCGCATGAGCGAGGACGCAGGAGACGACAACGCCGACTGGGTCACCACGCCTTCGGGTCTATTGGCCAAACTCGACCAGACCGCCGGCCACTGGGACTCGGTGCTGCTCGGCGTCAACAACGCCGCCGGGCCGATGTGGATGGTGTTCGACAAGCCGCCGCCCAAACTGCAGCAGGCGCTGCAGACCTCGAACCTGTTCCTGGTCGCGGCCAACGCCGCCAATCTCGGCGACTTTCCCGGCACCCCGTTCCAGGGCGTCCAGCCTCCCCCGCCGACCGGCACGGCGACCTTCTACAACACGATGTCGATCCAGGACTGGAAGATCGCCGCCAATGTCGGAAAGTCCAACGTCTACAACGACTACAACAACATCCTGATCATCAAGGGCTGCAAGGGCAAGCTGGTCGACCTTGTCGCCAAGCCCGACATCTGGACCCAGCGCGAGGATTTCTCGGTGCCGGGCAACGACCCGACCGAGACCGTTATTCTGGCGCAATGGATGACGAACTATATCCAGGACGCCCTGAACCAGAAAAATGCCGACGGCGAGGTCAACCCGTATTTCGCCAATTTCGACAATATCGTCAACGACCAGAACTGGACCGGCATTCTGGTGCTGAAGGCGTCGCTGATCGGCCTGCCGCCCAATCTGTCCGGCCTGCTGTCGGTGATCGACCCGTCGCAGTGCTTCGCCCACCACTTCGGCATCACGATCTCGCCGGTCGGCATCGACCGGACGCAACCGGCCAACCCGAAGGTTACCATCACCAATTCGAGTTCGATCTTCCAGCTGGTCTATTACGTCGATCCGGCATTCGACCAGAACAACCCGGTGCCGCTGCCGCCGACCAACTCGCCCTACGATTTCAAGCTGCTCACGCTCGAGGCGCTGTTCGAGAATACCGCGGTCAAATCCTTCGACAGCTATGCGCAGCTCACGCTCGGCGCCTTCTTCGGCGACAGCGTCAGTCACATGGGCGACAGCACCAATATCTACAACACGATCATGCTCAAGGGCGCCTACCAGCAGAACGGCGGCGTCGGCACCTTCATGCTCGATAGCGTTGACGACAATTTGTTCTTCCTCAACAGCGGCGCGATCAACAAGGTCGAGATCACCAAGGCGCAGTTCAACACCGTCGGCCCCACCAGCCTGACCTTCGACCTCTGGGGCTTCATCGATTACAAGCTGCTGTTCTCGGTCGACGCCGACACCGGGGAGCAGGATGTTCCGTTCGACCTGTAACAG
>Ga0193726_1000120_pt1 | contig 116170 bp, 113 predicted proteins | sample H2c1metaG_FD_144928 | JGI IMG/M metagenome (GOLD analysis project Ga0193726, IMG submission 144928) | Soil microbial communities from a riparian zone of the East river system, Colorado, United States - H2c1 | ecosystem: Environmental > Terrestrial > Soil > Riparian zone | place: USA: East...
GAGCGCGGCTTTCGCGCCGCCGAAGGCGCGCGGGATTTCGTGTTCTCCGACTTCAACTATATCGAGATGCGGCTGGAAACCGAACGCCACCCGCAAAGCATCACCATCGACACCGATCCCTATGTCGTGATCCGCCCGGAAGGGTGCTGGCATACGCCCGGCGTTCTGGAATTTTCCAGGGCGCGCGGCGAGCGGGGCCGGCCCGACGGGCTGTTTGCATGAGCGACGTCATCAACCTGCGCTCCTATATCGACTCATCGCTCGCCAAAACCCTGGTGCTGCTGGATGTGCAGCGCGACAGCGTCGCCGATGACGCAACATCGTCCGATGTGTCCGCGGCAATCGGCAACTGCCGCAGCGTGCTGCGCCACGCCCGCGGATGCGGACTGCAGGTCGCCTTCACGCGCTGGCTCGGGCGCGGCGCCTTCTTCGGCGACGACACGACGTTCGCGGGCTGGCTCGACGGCTTCGAGCCGACCCGCCAGGACCGCATCTTCGATCGCGGCCAGCCGTCGTGCTATTCCAACCCGCTGTTCGAGGAAGTGATCGGCCAGGGCGGCGGCCAGTTCATCCTGGCCGGGATCACCGGCGAGACCGCGTGCCTTGCCACCGCGGTCGACGCCTTCCACCGCGGCCACAAGATGATTTTTCTCGCCGACGCCTCGGCCTGCCAGCGCCTCGGCGAATTCAACCCGAGCGACGTGCACCGCGTCGTCACCAAGGTCATCGGCCAGTTCGGCGAGGTGATGACCACCAGCGCCTGGATCGCCGCGAGTTCACGAAGAGCGAGGGGGTGAGGGTACCATGCGTCATTGCCGGGCTTGACCCGGCAATCCATCCTCTTCGAAAAAAGCTCTTTGCGAAGATGGATGGATGCGCGGGTCAAGCCCGCGCATGACGAAGTCTTTCGAGCCATCTGCCGAGAAGCCGCATCGCGCCCGGGAAAAGCGCTCAGATCCCCTCGTAGCTCCACCGCCAAAATTCCTCCGGAAGATATTCGCGCTTCAGCCCATCGACGACGCGGCCATCGGTGATCAGCAGGCCCATCGCCGGCAACGGCGCTGCCCCGCCGCGTGCAAACACCCGCACCACGATTTGCCAGCCCGGATAATCGTCAAGCACGCGCTTCAGCGCGCCGATGGCGTCGCGGCGCAACATCCGGAGATCGAATACCTCGACCTGAAGCAGGTCCGGCCCCCAATCGTCCTCGACGATCCAGTAGTCGGCCTTGCCGAAACTGTCCATTTGCGCGAACGGCTCGAGCGCGGCTGCCGCCCTGTCGTACAGGCCGCGCCAGACGCGCTCATGCGCGCGCATTTCCTCGAGGTGGGGATTGTTGAAGCCTTTTTCGTCGTCGCCCATGAACCCTGGCCCGTGAACCTCTTATCGAGGCGCACGGCGACGTCACCATTGAATTGCGGCATGAAAAATATCGCGGGAAAGTTGTATTTGAATCGACTTCGCGTAATCGTATTGGGCTGGCGTTCCCGCTACACTCGCTGGCATCATCCCGGTCGCAGAAGTCATGATTGAGCCGGTCCTGCGTCCGCAGCCGCTTCCGCGCCAGCCAGTTCTCTCCGGCTGCGGACAAAAGCTTCAATACGGTACGCAAGCGCGTGACGGAATGCATCGGGATCGGAAGGCAGGTCGTCGTCATCGGAGGCAACGCTGTTTGCGGGGTTGCGCAGGCGGCGCACCTTGAACAAGGTTTCGGTGAGCGTCGCCAGCGTGCGCGCGATCCGCTCGGCTTCGATCGAGCGTTGCGCCGAGTTACCAAACTGGCTGCGCAGGCTCTCGACCTTGCGCAACTCTTTTTCCACCGCCGCCTCCAGCCGGTCCGCCACCGACGGCGCATCGGGTGAAGCTGCGTTCGGGAGAGCCTTGGTGGCTTCAATTTCGAGCTTCAAGGCCTGCGGCAGGTCGCGCGGCGGGCGATCCTTGCGCAGCGCCCAGCCGTGCTTCTTCGCGAGATTGCCCAGGGTGCGGCGGGAGACGCCGAGATCGGCGGCGATGGAGTCCTGGGTCTCGTCGGTGTCCTCGTAGCGAAGCTTGGCGTGAGCGAGGAGTTCGGGTGTGTAGGTGCGGGTGGGACGGGTGGGAGGATTAGGCTTTTCCATGGATCATCTCTCACAGGTTGCGAACGTTGTTGATAACAGCGGTGCGTAGCAGACGGCTCGACCGGTCGCGTTCAACGCAACGTTAGGCCGCAAGCTGTAGCGGCTTGTCCGGCAATACAGCTCCGTCGCATCTTTCGCCGCATGAGCACGAGGTCGCGAGAGTCGATCTATGGCAGTTCCATCCGCTTCTCGGCCGAGCGCGCCAAGGAAGCGCGCAAGAATGCCGACCTGCTGGCTTGCGAAGCGTGGAATCAGCGGATGCTCGGCTATCAAGGCCCGGCACAACCGTCGCCGACGATTGGAGATGCGCTGAATGCAGGATATCTCTATCTCGAAGTCCGCTGCCTCGGGTGCGATACGAACCAGACTGTGGCGCTGAATATCATTCGGCGCCCAAGGTGACTCCCATTTACGAATTGGAGCGCTATATGCGGTGCAAGGATTGCTCGCAGGTTCGCGGCTACCCCTACAAGCGCAGCCATCTCGTCGCGTTGCGGCCAACGAAGTTTTCTGCAAAGGACCCGCCGTCAGTTTGGTGGCCGGGCGAGCGATGAACGGCTAAAAGTCGAATGACTCTGGTAGCGGTGTGGAAATTTGATGATGAATCTGATCGCATTCACGCGATCGCCGACACGCGCATCGGCCAGAGCGGAACGTCAAATATCCTCACAGAGCATGGACCGAAAATCCTTCCGCTGACGCTCGTTTGTAAAAAGCCCGGACGTTCGGGTGCTTTCGACGAGGAAGTGCTTCGTGCGGAGTTTGGGTTTGCTTACAGCGGTTCCACGCTCAGCGCGCTATGTACGCATGCGCTTACTAACGTCCTCTGCCAAAATCTAGGCGGCGTTCCTGAAGCTGCCATTCCTAGCATGGACGACATCGCCTCAATGGTCGCCAAAGTCGCATTGACTTACATTCGCGAGATTGAGAGCGTGTTTAGCGCGGTCCTTTTTGGTCACTGTCCTATCACCCGTCAGTCGCTCGCCTTCGAATTGCAGCCTGTTTTGAGTCCAGGAGAGTTGGTCGCGCTGAATGTGACGAAGCACATTCTCGAAAAAACAAACGTGGTGGTCATTGGGAGCCGTACCGACCTGTTCCGCGCGAAGCTCGATACTGTTAGGTCGACCGCAGAACATCCTATCATCTTTTCCGACGCTCCCATTATCGCCCTGAGGTCTCTCATCCAAGAAGGGCAGATTTCGAGCGTCGGCGGGAACATACAGCAAGCGTGGTCGATGGGCCTGAAGTTACAGTTGGTCGCCACAGCCGCGCCCATCGTGCCGACTCCGCTTAACCCGCCGAACTGGGGCATGTATCTACTAGGCTTTGATATAGACCAGATGGGCGCTGGTGATTTTCGTGTCGTCGTTATGGCTCGTTAAAGGCTCGCGCCTTCCGAAAAAAGGAGTTGCGTTGTGTCCTGGGACCTGGAATTTCATGCGCCGATACCTGTGCCGGGTAAGCGCAAACCCCTCGTGACGCTGCGCGACGCCGTCGAATACATGACCAGACTGCCCCGCAATGAACAGAACGCCGAACACTGGCGCCCCGCTGCCACGCTGCTCGCGATATTAGGCGAAAAGGGCGGCTGCATGTTTTTCGCAGAGCGCGCCGTGGTTCATGGGCTTCGCAAAGGCGCGAAGGATGACCCACCGGAGTTCCACCCGGAGCGCAAGCGAGACCGGCCTTGGGGACAACGGAAGCTAAAGAGGGATGAATGAGGATGAATGAGCCGTGTGTAAGACTTATTCTATCGACCCTACAAACCAAATAGCTACGCAGCCATTCCTAACTTTTCACGAACTGACTTGATTAGTTTAGCGGCCCATTGGCGATTGCTCAGCCGATCGCTATGTACAACGTGCGTTACTTTCACTCTGAGTTCGGACACAGGGCGCGTTCGCGGTTGACGACCAAATCCGTCTCTCAGCAATGTAAATTCGCCCTGAGAAATTTGCGCGAAAACGCGCAATCGCAATCCGGTTTCTGAAAACTCGGCTGGTCCATCTATAACAATGATGTCGCCATAAACGAGAGAACTCGCGTCTTCTGGCCCTAAATAATCGGCTATAAAAGTGGCGTGGTGAGGGATGTCGAAGCTCGCCATAGAGTTACCGTCGGCGACGCCGACGAACTTACCGTCAACTGGAAGCACGGCCTCGAATGCGCGCTGATATTTGATCTGGTAGTCGAAGTCCTTAACCGACGCGGTCGCGCCAGCCGGCGGCCGATCGCCAAGCGTTTCGGTCCCATTCTGGGATACGCTCTAAGCGTCCGCCATCAACAAAATAAGTGATAAAGAGCGCCAACTCTTCATGCTTTCTTTGCTGCTTCTTCACTGTAGAAGATTGGTCCGTCCAATTCGAAATCACCGGGCAATTTCTTTGGCCCGTATTGCAAGTAGTGTTTTTTAAGCTGTTTATCGACACTGAGCGAAGTTAGCTCGCGCCGTTTCCCGGGAGCCGAGATTGCTATCGTGGTGTATTCACCGACACTTCCAATAGACTCAGAATATCTTTTTGCTTCATAGACGTTGTACAGGGTCTCAGCTAATGACAGTCCGCTATTTTGCTCTCGTCTTAACAAGACAGACTGAGCTATATATTCCCCTTCGCCAATAACCGCGAAGTCGTTTGCGGCTCTCGCAACGCCGTCCGCATCGGTGTAGTAGACCTCGGGAGAACCATCTACAAATCCGGCAATTATCAGGTTGGCGCGCAGACGTATTGACGCAACATTCCGGACTGAATTTCTATATTCCTCGTCCGGAAATTTGTCCTTACCCACGGCGATAAAGTCGGCGTAAGACATATTGTAGCGAGAGAATGTGTACTCGTCCGATAGATCAGTCTTTCGCTGACGAAGAGGAAACTTCATAGATTCATCTAGCTTTTCGGGTGTCAAATTATTGATGTCCTGGAATCGCCTTCGGTAAAGGCGATGCAGTGCTATAATTTCCGGTTCATCGCCAGCCGTTAGAAGCCGCCATCGATTCCCAATGTGTAAATCCTTGCGACCTGTCTCAGTGCTTCCAAGGGCGCTGCTTAGCTTTGTATCCGTACAAAGAACGATTTTCTCACCGTCCTCACAGGTCGCAGCAATACAGACGGTCATGTTACGGCGCTTCCAAGCTGGCGCTTCGCGCCAAGGGCGGCGCGGCGGCTCTATTCGAGGCGGCGTCATAACTTGCCCCCTCAACCGCTGGTATACCCCATTTGGTTTTGTGAAGTAACCCGCCCGGGACCGTTCCAAACGCCGGCGTTCGGTACGGCCCCGGCTCTGCAGCGCACCGCAAGAGCGCTGCTGCGTCCGGGGCACGTCAGCGCATCGCTCGCGCCACATCGCGCAGCGCGGTCCGGCGCCCGGCCCGCTCCCCCAGGCGCGACGCCACCGGCGTGCGCGTTGCGCGAGGTGCGCCGATGTCTTCACCCGCCAGCATGCTTTGCCAGTCGCGCTCCGCCTGCGCGCGCAGCCGCGACACTTTCGGCGTCTCTTTCACGGCGCTGACGCGCGCGCCGTTGAGCAGCGGGAAGGTGACGATCGAGATTTCCCACAGGTCGACCTGATAAAGCCGCCGCACCCGCGACTTCGGATCGATCTGGCCGCGCACGGTGCGATAGCCGATCGACAGCCCGTCGATCGCGCCGGCCTTGATCAGCGCCAGCAATTCGCGCGCGCGCAAAACGTCGGGGATCAACCGCCCGCGCGCCTTCAGCCCGCGAAAGTCTTCTTTCAAGTCGAGCCAGACCCCGATCGGCTCGCTCGGATCGTGCTGGAACAGCATCGGGATCTTGCGCAGGCCTCTTGCTTTAAGAGTCTGCGCGAACGCGCCCGGCATCACCATGTCGCGGGCCTGGTCGACCTCGCCGAACAGGCTGGCATAGCCCTCGACGCTGCCGTCAGGCAGAAACGCGACGCGCGACACGGAAAGCAGAGGTGCGTGCATGGGGAACCTCGCGGAAAACACGACGTCATTGCCGGGCTTGACCCGGCAATCCATCGTCTTGAAAGAGTCTTGCGAAGTGGATGGATGCGCGGGTCAAGCTCGCGCATGACGAGGTTTGTTTCGTCTGCGTTTCCCGGGCGCGGTGCAGCGGCATCGCCGCAGGCGATGGTGGTGCGCCGCAGACCCGGGACCCCGGTTCGGCGCGGCTGGCGTTGCAAGAGATAACCGGGGTCCCGGGTCTGCGAAGCAGCCATAGCGCGTCGAAGACGCGCGTAAACGCGCTTATGGTGCTGCATCGCGCCCGGGAAACGGGAGCTATCCCCGCCCGCGCCGCGCCGGCTTGCGCCGCGTCGGCGCTTTCGCGCGCGACGCCTTGACCGGCGGCGGGCGGCGATGGATTTGATCGAGCTGCGCCAAAAATTCGCGGAACACGTTGAGAGGATCGCTGGCCGCCTTGGTTTCGGTGCGGAGCGAATTCAAAACCTTGTGCAAGCTGTCCATGGCGACACTCCTCTAGTCATCCGACTGCGATTTGGCGCGGCGGGCGCGGCGGTTGAAGCGCGCGAGCTCGCGCACGAAGTCGTCGAAGCGCCGCGAGGCGGATGCGAGTTCGCGCAACGCGAACCACAGTGCCGCGCTCGCCGCACTCGCCCACAGCAACAGCGCCAGATGCGCCAGATCGCCGCGCTCGGTGAAGATGCGGATCAGGTCGGACATGGAAAGGTCTCGTTTCCCGGGCGCGGCGCAGCAAAGGCGTCATTGCCGGGCTTGACCCGGCAATCCATCATTCTTTGAAAGACTCTTGCGAAGATGGATGGATGCGCGGGTCAAGCCCGCGCATGACGGGGGTCTCCGCGATGGAACAAACCCCCCGCCCCGCGCTTACCCTTCAAACCTGGAGAAACGCCGGCCATGTCGATCCGGTCACCGGCCTTGATGCTCATGACAGGCTGCGCCGTAGCGCTGGCGCTGTCGGCCGCGCTGGCGCAGAGCGCCCCGCCCTCGCAGCCGCTCAAATCGCCGTCCGAATTTCAATCCATCGCCGATCCAGCTACGCGCTCGCGCGCGATCTTTGCCGAGATCGGCAAGGTGCTGACGCATCCGCGCTGCATGAATTGCCATCCCGCCGGCGAACATCCGCTGCAGGGCGCCGACCACCATGAACACAAGCCCGTGGTGTGGCGCAACGACACCGGCAACTACGGCACGCCGTGCGGCGAATGCCACACCGAGCAGAACGTCGCCTTGCGCGAAGCCGCGAGCTACCAAAGCATTCCCGGCCATCCGCGCTGGGGCACCGCGCCGCTGTCGATGGCCTGGGAAGGCAAGAGCATCGGCGACATCTGCCGCCAGTTGAAGGACACCGCGCGCAACGGCGGCCGCGATCTCGCGCTGCTGCAGGAGCACGTCGCCAAGGACGACCTCGTGGCCTGGGGCTGGAACCCCGGCCCCGGCCGCGAGCCCGCGCCGGGCAGCCAGCAAGCCGCGGGAGAACTGGTGCAGGCCTGGATCGACTCCGGCGCGGAGTGTCCGCGGTAAATTCCCGTTTCCCGGGCGCGGCGCAGCGGCATCGCCGCAGGCGATGGTGGTGCGCCGCAGACCCGGGACCGTACCAAGCGCCGTCATTGCCGGGCTTGACCCGGCAATCCATCACCTTCGAATGATTATTGCGAAGAGGATGGATGCGCGGGTCAAGCCCGCGCATGACGAGGGTGGAGTTCGCGACGGCCCCGGTTCTGCGAAGCATCACGCCGCCAAGAGCGGCGCGCTGCATCGCGCCCGGGAAACGAGACTCACCGTCATTGCGAGGAGCGTAGCGACGAAGCAATCCAGCTCTTGCGCCACTGGATTGCTTCGCTTGCGCTCGCAATGACGAGCTACCCCAACCTGTCGCCGCCGCTCACCGGCGCGTAGCCCACCGCCTCGCGCTTTTCGTTGAGCGTGAGGAACGCCGCGTTGCTGACGCGCTCCCACAATGCGCTGCGGTCGGCGGACAGTGCGTCGATGCGGTCGGTGTCGATCACGACGCGGATGCCGTCGCCGAATTGCGGGCTGAGCCACTGCGCGATCGCGCTGCCGACACGCGACGCCAGCGGCAGCACGGTCTGGCGGAAGAAGCTGCGGTTGGCCTCGGTGTAATTCGAGAACGTGTTGTCGCCGGGAATCCCGAGCAGCATCGGCGGCACGCCGAAGGCGAGCGCGATTTCGCGCGCGGCGGTGTGCTTCGCCTCGAGAAAATCCATGTCCTTCGGCGTCAGCGACATCGGCTTCCAGTCGATCCCGCCTTCCAGCAGCATCGGCCGGCCGGCATTGCCGGCGCCGGTATAGGTTTGGTCGAGTTCGCGCTTCAGGCGATCGAACTGCTGCCCGGACAGCACCGCGCCGTCGGCATACACCAGCGCGCCGGAGGGACGCGCAGCGTTGTCGAGCAGCGCCTTGTTCCAGCGCGCCGCGGAATTGTGGGTGTCGACCGCGACCGCCGCGGCCTCGATCGGCGCCAGGCCATAGTGATCGTCGAGCGGATGGAAGAAGGTCAGGTGCAGGATCGGCGGCACGTGTGAGGCGAACTGGTCGAAGCGCACACAGCGGCCGCCGACGCTGTACTCATAGGCCTCGGCCCAGCCGTCCGCGCCCGGCACCACCTTCATGCGGTCGGGCCTGAGCGTGTAGAGTTCGCGCAAGCGATCGCCGAGCGACACCGCCTCGATGTAAGCGTTGCCGCCGAGCAGCAGATGCGCATACAGCATCTCGAAAAACACGCCGCCATCCTGGCGCGGGTTCGGCCGCGTCAACAGTTGCACGAGCGGATGCGCGTCGCGCTCGGCAGCACCCTCGAAGACGAGGAAGCAGCACGCCGCCGCATTCTCCGCGATCAGCCGCACCGAGCGATGCACGATCGCGTTGGCCAGATACCCCTCGCGCGCAAGGCTCGCATAATCCCGCGGCGTCCACCGCGCCCGCCCGCCATACTCGAATGCCACGAGCTTTGGCGCGCGCGAGGATTTGGTTTCGGGCGGGGTGAGGAGATTTTTGAAACGATCGAACATGGTGCGTTCCTGTCACGATTACAGCGCAGCCGTCATTGCCGGGCTTGACCCGGCAATCCATCTACTTCGAAAGACTCTTTTCGAAGATTGACGGATACGCGGGTCAAGCCCGCGTATGACGCTTCTCCTCCGTCATTGCCGGGCTTGACCCGGCAATCCATCCTCTTCGTAAGACTCTTTTCGAAGATTGATGGATACGCGGGTCAAGCCCGCGTATGACGCCTGTGTTTTACCGTCGGTAGCAAGTGAGACGATTGCTCGCATAAATCGTCATTGCCGGGATCGACCCGGCAATTCATCCTCTTCATATGAACTACTGGGTCTACATTCTGGCTAGCGCGCCAGGCGGGACGCTGTACGTCGGCATGACGAACGATCTCGTTCGCCGCGTTTACGAACATCGCGAAGGATTCGTTGGTGGCTTCACGCGCAAATATGCGGTGAAGCGGCACGTCTACTATGAAGCGCACGAAACCGCGATCGGCGCGCTCCAGCGCGAGAAGAACATCAAGCATTGGCCGCGTGAGTGGAAGGTCGATCTTATCGTTCGCGACAATCCATCGTGGCGGGATTTGTATGATGAAATTGTCCACTGACTGTCGTCATTGCCGGGCTCGACCCGGCAATCCATCCTCTTCGCAGGACTCTTTTCGAAGATGGATGGATACGCGGGTCAAGCCCGCGTATGACGCTCTTTCCGTCATTGCCGGGCTCGACCCGGCAATCCATCTTCTTCGAAAGACTCTTTCGAAGATGGATGGATACGCGGGTCAAGCCCGCGTATGACGACCTTGACGGTCAAGCCTGCGTATGACGCTGTTGCATGTGTGGTGCGCTCACAACGCCCGTATCCTCGGCCCGCCGCGCGATTGCAGCGCGAGTTGCGCGATGGCCCAGACCAGGGCGTCGACGCGGTCGGGCGATTTGCCGGTCGACAGGCCGCCGGGGGCGAAGTCGCACATCTCGTCTTCGAGGGCGGCAAAAACGCCGGCGTGCTTCACCCGGCCCTGCTCGTACAGCGTCGCGACCGGTTCGGCGCGCAGGTATTTGCCGCGGTTGGCGCGCGCCTCGATCACCGGTATGTCCGGATCGACCTGTTGGATGACGGCGCGAACCATGTCGCCGCCCTGGTTGACTTCCGCGACCAGCGCGTCGGCCTGCAGCTTCAGCCACAGCGCGATCGCCTTGTTCGCCCACGCATTCGGCGTGGCGCCGGACACGGTGTCGTCGGCAAGCACATAACAGACGCCGCCGTCGGTAATGCCCGCCGCGACAATGCCGCAGGCATCGGCGCGCTTGCTCGACGTCGCCGGCGGATCGACCGCGACCACGATGCGCTGCAGCTCCGGCGCCTCACTGACGCGGCATTTCTCCAGCAGCGCGCGCGACCACAGCGCGTCGGGGCGGTCTTCGATGATCTCGCCGTCGAGCTCCTGCCGCCCGGTCCGGGTGCCGGCATAGCGCCCCATCACGTTCTGCAAAAATGTCGGCGCGAGGTTGTGCGCATTGGCGCGCGTCGCCGCGCGGGTGACGACGCTGGTCGGGTCCTCGATCAATCGCTTCAACAGCGCGGTCGGCCGCGGCGTGGTGGTGATCAACTGCCTGGGCTGTGAGCCCAGCCGCAGGCCGAACTGCAGCATGTCGAAGGCGGCTTCCGCATAACGCCACTTCGCCATCTCGTCCGACCAGGCACAGGAAAATTGCGGCCCGCGCAGGCTCTCGGGATCATCAGCCGAAAACGCCTGCGCGATCTGGCCGTCGCGCCATTCCAGCCGTTTTCGCGAGGAGATCCACGCCGGCCGCTCGTGATGCGCATGCACCGCGAGCAGGCCGGAGACGCCCTCGATCATCACCTCGCGCACGTCATGCTCGGTCTCGCCGACCAGCGCGATGCGGGAAGCTTTTTCGGTGGCGAACGGCGGCAGCCCGAGCGCCTGCGCACGAATCCATTCAGCACCGGCGCGGGTCTTGCCCGATCCGCGGCCCGCGATCATCAGCCAGGTGTGCCAGGGATCGCCCGAGGGAGCGAGGTCGGGCGGGGTTTGGTGGGCGTGCGCGAATATCTTCCAGCACGAACTGATTTCACGACTCTCCCGCTCCGTCAGGTTCGACAGGAAATAGGACTTGTGCCTCGGCGGCAAGTCGATCCAGCTTTCGCGCGAGCTCCAGTCGGAACTCGTTGATGTCGCGGGGTCCTTGATCATGTTCGGGTTTCAACTTTTCCTCATCGGCGCGCAGTTTTCGCACCTCGGTGAGCGTGCGTGCCAACGACGCCAGCGTCCGTGCGCGGCGCTCGGCCTCGGTGCGCTGTCCCACCTTGACGTGATGGCCGCCGACGATCACTTCGATCTGCGTGAGTTCGCGCTCGACGGCGCGGGTGACGCGCTCGACCAGCGCGATGCCGGCGGACGGCGGGGGATCGTTGGCGCGATCGGCCGCGGTGCGCCGCCCGCGCCACTGTCGTTTGGCGAGCTTGGCGTGCGCGACCTCGTCAGTGGGTTCGACGGCGACCGGTTCGGGGCCGACATCGACCCTGGTTGCGGCCAGGGTTTGCTTGCGCTTCGCCACGCCGGCCCGCACGCTTTTCGATTTTTTCTTGTAGGCTTGCTTGACGGTAAGCCTTCTTGGCGTCGCGGATATTTTGACAACCCGTTTCCCCGCCGCCTTTTTCGCCGCAGATTTTTTCGCGGCCTTCTTTACCGGCGCTTTTTTCGCTGCGCGTTTCGCAGGCACACGTCGAGCCGCAACCGGTTTTTTCGCCGGTACGGCTCGTCGTGTCGTTGCCATATTGGGAGGCTCTATTCTATGTCATTCCCCGACGCGCCAATTGGCGCGTCTTGGGACGCGCATCTTCGCACGGACCCGTTGGCGGCGCCCCGGAATGACGGCGTGGATCAGGTTCGGAAGAACACGAACCAGACGACGCCGAGGATCAGCACCGCAAGTCCGGTGGATATGGTCAGAAGCGCCAGCACCGACGGCCCGGGCTCGGCGCCGCGGGCTTCGGTCGGGGTTTCGACGATCTGCCCGTGTTGTTTGGTTGCCATGGCGCCCTCGATTCGCGCGTGGTTGCAGGGTGCCTTTCTCGGCACGGTTCCCATGAGCAACGCGTGATACGGGGTGATGTTCCGGGATTTCGGGGGCGCGGTGGAAAGTCGCGGCGGAGACTGCCAGCGCGCCGGAGCGCTGCCTCGCCTCAACACCCAATTCTGGAGCATGCGCTAAACCTACACCGGTAGCGTCACGCTGTCAATATACTCCTAGGATTTTTTCTTAGAAAATCGCAACTTACTTGGCTTGACAGGTAAGGAATTATCCTTACATTCGCTAAAATCGAGGTTTATCAAGGAATTTACCGTGGCTTTCGCATCCTCCGTCGAAGAATTCGAAGAAGTCAGCACCCTGACCGACAAGGGCCAGACCACCGTGCCCAAATCGGTGCGCAAGGCGCTTGGCCTGTCGGCCGGCGACAGGATCGCATTCCATGTCGGCGAAGCCGGCGTGTCGTTGCGCCGCGCCGACGACGCTGGCGATCCCGCGATCGGTTCGTTCCTGGCGTTTCTCGCACGCGATATCGAACGCCATCCTGAAAACCTCAAGGCGTTTCCGCCCGAACTGAAGAAGCGTCTCGCCGGCCTTGTCGAGGGCATCGCGGCCGATCTTGAAACCGGAATCGAAGGCGACGTCGATCTCTGACCAAACCGCTCACCATCAACGGATGGACGATCTATGCCCATCCGCTTTTTCTGGCGCAGCTTGAGCGCCTCGCCGCCGCTGTGGAGGCGGAGCGTGCCAAGAACCCTTCGGAATACAAATCCGGCGCCAACGCCAAGGTGCTTGTCAACATCGTCGAGCTCGTGCTGAAGCGGATTCCGCAGGATCCGACGCTGCCGCGATATCGTCAGGGCGATACGTTCGGCAAAAATTACAAGCACTGGTTTCGCGAAAAATTTTCCAATGGCCGGTTTCGCCTGTTCTTCCGCTATGACCTTGCATCGAAGGTCATCGTCTATGCCTGGGTCAACGACAGCAAGACCTTGCGCACGCACGGATCGGCCACCGATGCCTACGCCGTTTTCTCCTCGATGCTGAAGCGTGGCGATCCGCCGGACGACTGGAACGCGCTGCTGAAGCAAAGCGTCGGCCCGGATGCATTGACGCGGGTTGGGACGGCGGTTGGAGACGAAAGCGAATAGCAGCTTTCGTAGCGTGGGCAAAGGCGCGCCTGCGCCGTGTCCACCATCCGTAACGGCCGCTGCGAATGGTGGGCATGCCATCATCGCGCGCGCATTCGCGCGACCGTTGGCTTTGCCAACCCTACGAAGCTATTTCAGCGAGTTGTTGACCGAGGTGAATTTGGTGTTGAGCTGCGGGCCGATGCCCTGGACGGTGACGACGATCGCGAGCGCGATGAAGCTCGCGATCAGGCAGTATTCGATCGCGGTGGCGCCGGTTTCGTCGCTCGCGAATTTTGCAATCAGCCGCCGCACCGGAAAACTCCCGCCCCGCGGCAAACGGATTCTTCCGCGGCCTGCGCCGCGGCGAAGTTAGGCCGCATTTGGTTGCGAGGAGGTTGAGCAACACGCTGAACAATCAATTAAGACCCACAGGGGTTTTCGCTGTCTTCCCCGCCTTCGCGGCAGCAAGGTACAGAATGAGCCTGATGGGCAGCAGCGGGGAAGGATTCCCCGCAGCTCCCGACAACGAATCCAAAAAGCTTGCATCCGGATCGGCTAGGCGGGGAGTACCAGATAGAGAATGACAAAGATCGCCAGCGCGCCGCTGGCGCCGATCGTCAGCTTGGTCCCGAGGGTCATATCCACCTTCAGCATGCCGCTGATTTCGGTGGCGATCGCGCCGCCTCCCAGCGAGAACGCGCCGAGGATCATGCGGGTTTGCAATGTGGTCGGGTTTCCAAATACGAACGCAAGGATAATCGCCAAGACGAACAGACCCAAACCGATCACTAGCGCCAAATGCCGTTCCATGAATGTCCCCCCGACGTCAACGTTGAACTTAAATTTGTAAATGTCCGCATTAGTGTCCAGCTTCACCGTTTTGGTCTCGCCCGCGTAGCTGGCGGTAACCTCCACAGGCGTGTCACGCTTCACCACCGAAATTCTCGACCGGCCCGCGGCGTACTCAACCTCGCCGGCATCAACACCATTGACCTTGTATGCTATCTTCGCGCCCTGAATCGGGACGTCGTTCTTGTCGACGACAAAGATATCGATGGTGCGTTCAAACAGCTTGTCGCTCACGCGCAAATCCTGACCGTTGTTCCGCCAATGTCGCAATTGACACAGGGCTGGCCCGTCGTTCCATCCGGGCAACGCGCTTCCGGAACGCTGTCCGACATAAACAAATTCGTCTTATCGAAATGAAAGGTGTAGATGTCCTCTCCTGGCGGAAGCGCGACTTGCTGCGCGTCTCCAACGAAATCCGCAAAGACATGGATCGTCGTCGCCGCGCCGGACATCTGAAACGTCACCTTTCCGGTACCGCTAACCGCCGCGCTGCCGAAATCGGCGCCGTCGATGCCGAATGAAACGCGGGCGCCGCTCGCGGGGCCGCCGGCTTTGTCCCGCACCTGGATCGTGATAGTCCGGACTTTACGGGATGAAACGACCTCAGCCACAAATCCCCCCATTCGCCCTGCCGCCACAGCAGGCCGTACGCCCAACCCACATCCTTTTTCTTTGACGACAGCTTGTCAATCGCGCAATCGGAGGTTTTACAAAAATTATTGCCGTTGGTGGCCGCCGTTAAGCCAATCCTCGCGGGACCGCTATCAGCCCTGAAGCGCATCCCTGTTAGAGCGATCGCAATTCAGAGAGAGCGAAGGCGCGCAAGCGAACCCGCTACCGCGGCGAGATCTGCAATTCCAATAGCGCCAGCCGCTCGAGCGCTTTCGGATCGGTCTCGCCCTCCTTGGTGGAGCGCAGGATGCTTTCGGCAATCGATTGCACGCTCGCCGAACTGACGGGATGCGGCAGCGTCGCCACCGCGCCGTCCATCGCCTCTTTCATGAGGCCGATGGTTTCCGGCGCAAACGAAGCGTTGGCGAAGTCTTTCATGGGCCCGGCCTCAGTATAATATCGGAGCCGCGTCGCGGCGATCCTGCGCCGCCAGCCGATCCAGCAGCGACGACAGGCGCGGCGGCATCGGCGCGCGCTCGGCGTTCAGCGAAATGCGCAAGCGGTCGCCGATCTCGCGGCGAATCGCCGCGTTATGAACGCGGTCGATGTGAAGGGTGGCGTGAACAGAATGTGTCATGACAATTTCATTTCGGTGTTGGGCCGGCACATTGGCCGGAGCGGTCGTCGGGATCCCACGGACAACAAACGCTTGCAGCTGGTCCGGCGATAGCGCCTCACCTGCTTGAGGTGTTTTCTTAATGGCGCTCGGGGATCGATTGACAACGGCCAACGCGGCAAACGGTTCCGACCCAAGGGTTTCTATTTGGGAACCCGTGCCCCGGATGCTGCGCAGCGCGATAAGCGCGTTTACGCGCGACGCGCTGCATCGCGCCCGGGACACGGCCGCGCATGACGCCGTTGTAATGGAACGTAAGCCGCGTCTGCCGGTTTTCCCGTCCAACAAACAACGGAGACCACCCATGAGACTCGCACTGTTAGGCGCCGCCCTTGTCGCCGCCGCGCTCGCCAGCCCCGCCGCGGCGCAGGAAGTGATCCCCAACCCCGGCAAATGCGCGCAGTATTATCCGAACGCTAATTGCGAGAACTACGGACCGGGCAATCCGTACCGCGGCCGCTACAGCTACCAGAGCGGCTGGCGCAACGGCTATGCGCAAATGGCGCCGCAGACGCGGCACCGCGCGCATCGGTATTATCGCGCATATTGAGCCGGCGCGTTCCCCGCTGCGCAGCGCCATAAGCGCGTTTACGCGCGTCTTCGACGCGCTATGGCCCTTCGCGGCGTGGTGCGCTGCTGATTCGGGGTCCAGCTTTCTTGCTAACCGGGTCCCGGCTCTGCGCAGCAGCGTGAAGAACGCTGCAGCGCGTCCGGGACACGGGCTCTACTGCAGCACCATCCCCGTCGCCGCCTCGAGCTCGGCAATCGCTTGCGCTGCGTCGGTCACCTTGATGGTGGTCATGCCCATCTCGCGCGCGGGCTTTAAATTCACGCCGAGGTCGTCGAGATAAACGCAAGCCGCAGGGTTCACGCCGAGCGCCTCCACCATCATCCGGTAGATGCGCGGGTCGGGTTTTCGCAAGCCGATCTTCGCCGACTCGATGACGTGGTCGAACAGCGCCATCACCTCGGCGATGTAAAGCGTGCGGCCGCTGGCGCTGCCGATCGCGTTGTTGGGCAGGTTGTTGGTGATGCAGCCGGTCCTGAATTTTGCCTTCACCCGCCGCAGCGCTTCCACCATCTCGGGCCGCAGCTCGCCGGACAACAGCGGCAGCACGTCCCGCCCGCGAACCTCCGCGCCCAGCGCCAGCGATTCCGCCGCGAACAGATCATCGAAGGCGTCGAGGTCGACTTCGGCGCGCTCGAATTTCGCCCAGGCGTTCTCGAAAGTGTTGGCGGCGTTGGTGCGCCTGATGATATCGGCCGGCAGCCCGCGCGCCGCCTCGAACCGCGCGAACGCTTCGAACGGCGAGGTGGTGAGCACGCCGCCGAAATCCCAGATCACTGCTTCGATGGTGATGTCCTGCAATTTGCGATCCTGATTTTCTGTTTGCCGAAGACGCGCGATACCTTACCTCGCCCCGCTTGCGGGGAGAGGTCGAAGCCGGAGCGCAGCGAAGGCTTCGGGTGAGGGGAGTCTCCACAAGCGCGACTCGCGGAGAGTCCTCCTCACCCGCCTCGCATCTGACGATGCGAGACGACCTCTCCCCGCAAGCGGGGCGAGGTGAAAATACGTCAATCGTAAGCGAGGCACCATCCCGACCCGCGAACCCAGCAACGCTTGGCGGGAATTTTCCGATCGCGAGTGAGCCGCGTGACCCGCTCCCAGCCGCCCTTCGCAAAGGCCTTGGCCAGCGCGCGTTCGGAGATTTCGTCGCGGCTGCCGGCGCAGGGAAAGATCGCGACCGCTGAAATCCAGTTCGCCAGAAAATCCGCAGCCCGGCGCTCGATGCGAAACACCGCGCCGGCGCTCGCCATTCGCTCCGGCGCCTTTCCGCCAAAACCCTGGTCCGACGTCATCGGCAGGATCAGCCGCCCGCCATCCTTGAGCCGATCGAGCCAAATATCAGCCGGCCGCGTGCAGCCGGCATTGACGTAGATGACGTCGGCGGCATCGAACGCAACCACGCCGCCGTCGCCCTCGACGATTTCGACGTTCGGCGTACCCGCGAAATTTGCCTTGGCGCGCGCCGCGAGGTCGGGATCGTACTCTATTCCGGTGACCCGGCCCGATGGCCCGGCCATATGCGCCATGATCGCGGTGTAATAGCCGGTGCCGGTTCCGACATGCACGACGTGCTCGCCCGCGGCCGGTGAAGCCTCATGGATGAGGTGCGCATGCAACGATGGTTGCCCGTTGTTGATATGCCGTTCGGGCACAATGCCAACCAGATCGTTGGTATAAAGATAAACCGGATCGGCGTCGGGCGTGGGAACATACCACCGTCCCTCGGACCGGCGCAGGATCGGCCACGGACCGGGCCCGAGAAAGTCCTCGCGGCGCACGGCAGCGAACGCGGCGTCGAGCCTGATGTCGTCGATCTCGGCGAGCGCCAGAATCTGCCTGGCGTAGGCCGCCCTTATGATGGCGAGTTCGCCCTGCCGGTCCATCGCATCCCTTTCGTGCGGTTGCGGCCGATGCTAGGATAGTGTGTGATTCAACACATGTCGTGTGTGAAATAACACATGATACGAACGAGGCCAAATGAAAAAGCGGCTTTATCCGGCGGTGCTGGAGCGCGGCCCCAAGGGGACGTTCGGCGCCTGGTTTCCCGATTTTCCCGGCTGCATCGCCGGCGGAAGATCGCAGGAGCTGGCGATCGAGAAGGCGGAAAACAGGCTGGCGCAAGCGGTCGACGCGATGGCCGAGCACGACCGGCCGCTGCCGCAACCGACGCCGATCGAGACCATCGTGCTGCCCAAAGGCTGCGACTTCGTGGCCTATTTCATCGTCGGCGTCGATCCGCCGGATCCCTCGGAGCGGGTGAACGTCTATTTGCCGAAAAGCCTGATCCGCCAGATCGACCGCCGCGCCAACGAACTCGGCATGAGCCGCTCCAGCTTTTTCGGGCTCGCCGCCGCCACGGCGTTGAACAAGTTCACCGGCGTCCGCGCCGAGTTGATGGGCCCGCGTTCGCAGGCCCGCAAGACCGGCGGGCTGCGCACGAAGACGGGGCCGGGGAAGAAGTAGCCGGCGTCCGCGCGGAGAAAATTGCAGAACCGGGAGCCGCCCCGCAACGAGCGGGCGTTCTGCGGCTATTTCTTTTCAACCTTGCTGACGAGCTTAGGGTACTTGTCCACGATGTCGAAAACGCGCATGCGCAACAAGGCGCTCTGTGCCGAATAAAACCAGGTGATATGCACGTTTGCACCTTCCTTGCGATGTGCCTCCAGCACATCGAGCATCCGTCTTATCAGGGGATGAGCACTCGAAGGCAGTTCGTCCACTTCAATATCGAGCAAGAACCGGCGGCCTTGGTGGCTGCCGACCTCAGCGTCCAGATGATCGATAATCTTCTCGAAGAGGGTATTGAGGTGCCCTTCCCGCAATACGCCGCGAATAGAGCCTCTGCCATCAACAAAGCGCAAATCTACTTCCGGCCGGGACTCGGTCGCCTCAAAGTACATAACGCAACCTCAGACTAAACGCCGAACAGAAAACGCGAGTGGCCTAGATCCGGCGGCCACGGAGAACAGAACCGGGGTAGAACGATCTCGATCCGCACCGAGCGGGCGTCCTCCGGCTATTTCCTTTCCTTCATGCTGACGAGGTCAGGGTACCTGCGCACGATATCGGAAACGCGCATGCGCAACACGTCGCTTTGTACCGGATAATACCACGTGATGTACACGTTTGCGCCCAGGGCGCGATGTGCCTCCAGCATGTCGAGCATCCGTCCTACCGGGAAAAGAGCGGTCGTAGGCAGGTCTTCTACGTCAATATCGATCGAGAACCGACGGCCCTGGTGGTTGCCCACCTCAAAATCCAGATGATCGATAATGCTGTCGAACAGGGAGTTGAGGAACCCTTCTCGCAATACGCCGCGAATAAAGCCTCTCCCGTCAACAAAGCGCAGATCTACTTCCGGCCTCGACTCGGTCGCCTCAAGGTACATAACGCAACCTCAAATTAAACGCTTGACGTCAACAAAAAACGCGAGGGGCCGCGCCGTCGATCCGGCTTTAGACAAAGTCGCGACCGCGATGAAAGCGCGGCGATGGTCAGCAGGCCGAGGCCGGCGCCAGGAGTATCAAATGGCTTCTCGGCGAAACTGCGCTTGCCCAATTCTTCCCAGATTGCCTCGCTGCTCTTGCCCTTGAGGCTCTCGATAATATCATTCATTCTCTTGATGTCGTCCTCGGTACCGGTCCCCTCCATCACCACTGTGATGGAATCGTCCTTCTTTCGTATCTCGATAACGGGAAGAGCCGAGGGATCGGGAGTATCGCGCTTGTGAAGCTCGATGTTGTGCAGGTATTCGAGGACGATATCCTTGACCGAACAGTTGCGGCGGGCATCGACGCCGGCCTGGGCCAGCTTCTCGACAACCTCGTTGATCAAATGGCCGTAACGGCCGCCAAGCGCCTTGATGTCGATTGCTCGATGCAGGATCACCTCGCCCTCCGCAAGCGTTTCTTTCGCTTTCGTCATCAGAAGGCTCCTCGTTGAGGGCGTTGGAAGAAACAACCTTTGAGCCTGCCGAGAGTTCCGGCAAGTCGAATCAACCCAAAACCGCCACTACTAAATGTGGTGTGTTTCATTTCGACGCAAGCAATTTCTTCCGGCAGGCCCGGATGTCAACCACTACAACCAGACGGTCGTCGTTCGCGTCGGCCCCCCCTTTATGCTTGTCGTTTGCCGCGAATACTCCGGCGGCCATGCTCTCGGCGGTGCAGCCCTCCTTGTCCTTCCTGTACAGGCCAGCCAGCGCGCGCCTCAGCCGGTCGAGCCCGAATTGGCGTTGGCGCGCGTTCCTTTGTTCCACGACGCCGTCGCTGACGAAGATCACGAACCGGTTATCTCCGGAAACCGGTTTTGTCCTGGCAATATTCGCGCGCGATGACTTATCGCCGGTGATATTGGACGTGGAATACGATCCGATGCGCGTTATCCGGCCGCTCTCCGACAGGATAAACGCCGGCAAGCCCGCGGTCGCGATCAGCAGCTGATTTGGTTTTACGACACATGCGACGGCGTCGAAGCCATCATGCTTTAGATTGTCACCGTACTTCTTGTACTCTCGGTCAACGAGGATATCGCTCGCATCGCTCTGGATCTCCGCGAAGCGTTTGGCGAGGTCGATAAGGATGTGCCGCGGCGACGCAAGCCGCTTGCGGCCGCCTCCCGTCCTTTCTCCAACCCGGGCGAGCGCATCCAAATTCAATCCTATCACGATCCCAAGAAGCGCGGCGTAGGAGTCGTGACCGGTAGTGTCGCCCACCACGATCGTGGCAGCGCGGCCAATCTGACGGCCCCAGTAAAAGTCACCGCTGGAGGTGCTGCAAGGCTCGCTCCGCTGCGCAACGTAGTCGGAAGTAGACCGCGATCGCTTCCGCGTGCGAAACACGGCCTCGAAAATAGCTCCGATTTTCAAGTCCGCAATTTCACCATCGCTATGAGGTTTCTTTCCCAACTGCGTCCTCTTACGTTCTCAAATAATTCGGCCGGTGAAATTTCCAGATGATCGCAGAAAGCAGCGGTTGGCATTCAAATCAGAAAGCGCCCGCAAGCGATGCTTCCCGGGAAATGCCCAAGCTTCAAATCCGGCTATGTTTTGACAACCTTGCCCCGCTCCATTAACCCTAATAAGTAGCAAATTGCCGACTAAGTCAATCTCTGGTGTAGTGTCTGATTTTCCCTTTTTGGCCTGAGCATGTCGAGTATTGAAGGTCATCTCCGCGAAATCGGCGAGAAGCTTTGGGACCGTGGCGGAAGTCCCGGCTCGGGTCATGCAGCCATCATGGTCGGCGCTGGATTCAGCCGAAACGCTCAATCCCTCACGCGCGTTGCAAGCAGCTTTCCCGATTGGGAAAATCTCTCAAAGAAGTTCTTGGATAGATTGTACCCCCAATGTACCGGCTGCAGTTGCGGCCCGCAGACCTCCGGCCGCGCCGATTGCGATATTTGGCGGAGACGGCAGCGGCTTCTACTAGGCGCGCGCGAGACCAGCGGCGCCCTGCGGCTCGCCGAAATGTTCGACGCCGTGCATGGCAGGGCGGCGCTGGACCAGGTGCTGGCCGCGGCCATCCCCGACAGTCACTACGACCCGGGCCTGCTGCATCAAAAGCTGGTGCGGCTGCCGTGGTCGGACATCTTCACGACGAACTGGGACACGTTGCTGGAACGGGCGGTCGATCTTTACGACCGGTCCTATTCGGTTGTGCACACGCCAACGCAGATCGCGACGCGACGTGCACCGCGGATTGTGAAGCTGCACGGAACGTTGCGGGTCGGCACGCGATTGATCTTCACCGAGCGGGATTTTCTGTCCTACAGCGCGGAATTCGCTCCATTCGTGTCGCTGGTCCAGCAATCGATGATGGAGAATATTTTCGTTCTGGTGGGATTTTCGGGCGACGACCCCAATTTTCTGCATTGGATGAGCTGGGTTCGCCGCGAGCTCGGCGAATACATTCAACGCGTTTACCTGGTTGACGTCAACGAGACCGACGAAGCCCAGCGCAGAATGTTGGCGGCGCGCGGCGTCATACCGCTCAACATACGCTCGCTGGCCAGCGGCAGCGGCAACAATAATATCCATGAGCGCGCGCTTTCCGCCTTCTTCGATCGCTTGCGCGATGCGCAAAACATCGTCCGTGCTAATCTGCATTGGCCGGAACACGAAACCTCGGCGCCGAAGACCCCGAATTTCGTGTACCTCAGCAGCGATAAGGCGATCGTTCGTGTAAAGGGAAGGCTTGAGGACTGGCAGTCCAAGATAAAGGAAGCTCCACAGTGGCTGTCGCTTCCGGAACGAAACCGTCGCTTGCTGGCGAATAATCTCGCGCCGGGCGGCGAGTTTTTGGAAATCGTGAATTTCATTTCATCCGGCGCGTTGAATGATCCGGAGCCGAATGTGCGTGGGCCGGAAGAGAGCGGCCAACGAAATGGCCAGATCGCCGACCCACAAAAACAGATTTTGCGGGTCTTGCGCGCGGATGCAACCGTGCTCTTGCTGAAACTTCGTCAACTCGCTCAGATTCTACCGGACCGGATGCTCGCCGGCACGCTGTCGCTTTTTCTGGCGGACGTGTTCGCCCTGAATCTCCTTGACCGTAGTAAACCTTTGGCCGTCTTGCTTGAAGCCGATCTCGCTCCGACGCCACCGGATATGGAGCCGGCGGTTTCCGATGCGCTGATGGCTCTGACGAAGTATGGCAGACTAACGGACGACAAAAAGCTGTTCGATTGGGGTACCCGCCAACTGGAAACCCGGTCGGCGGACCTTGAGATTTCCCGGATTCTCGCCGCGGAAACCGTGCATTGGCATTTGGGACGATCCGATCCGCTCGCCGCAGTCGAAGCTTTGGACAGGCTTTCTCCACATCCGTCCCATCCGCGGTGGGGGCTGAGGAAAGCCGCCCTGTTGGCGGAATTGAATCGAAACGAGCCGGCGCGCGAGCTTCTGCGGGAGACAGTCGACAGGGTAAGAAAGCTTCGTTTCGAAGCGGACCAACCGCGCGAAACGGTGTGGCAACATTCGCGCGAAGGATGGGCGTTCTATACCTATCAGGGCCTGCTGTTTCAGGACAAGAACCTGTTGAAAGAACGCCGAAGCAAATTCGAGCCGTATCTCCTGCCGATCGAAGCGGAAGTCGAAGAACTCGGCGACCGTTTGACCGAGCTTGGTCCCTCACTCAGCGATCCGCGGCCGGACATCGCAGTTTTGGAGGCGGAGTTGCTTGAAGCCGCCCATGAAGCTCAGCCCATTTCGAAACCGAAGAACGCCGGTAGCGGCAACGGCAGACCGGCACTGACCTACATTTCCCTGATGGAAACCGTCGGTCTCAACCCCCGCACCGTGCGCCATAGCCGTGTTTGTCCTTCGACGCCGCTCGCGGTAACCGCGGCCATGACTCTATGGACCACGCATTACGAGCTTGCTTTGGCGCTGCTGATGCGCGCCGCCTCCCCCGCCGACCTCGATCAGGGACCCCTCACGGTTATCGAGGTATTGAATCACCTCGATGGGGCAGCGGTAAACACGCTGCTGTTAGAACTGGAGCAGCGCGCCGGCCGTTTGGTCAACACGCTGAACCGCCACGATATGCCCGCGGAGTATTGCGAAGGGCGGTTCACCATGATCGCCACATTAGTCCGTCTGCTGGCCAAGGGTCATCCGGAATGCATGGAGCGTTCATTCAAGATCGCCTGCGAATGGCACGACAGCCCTTCGCTGGCACGCATTCCCGGAGCGTTTGCCGCCATCCGGCGAACCTTTTTGGAATTGATGAAAAATCCGGAGTTTCCATGGGAACGCTGTCTTGCGCGCATGTTCGGCCTCTCCCATCCGGTACGACCGGGCGAACCTTGGGGCTGGCCGAGTTGGCCGGACCCGTTCGAAGCGCTTGTGACCAGAACCGATGGCACAAGCGCGTCTTACGAACTCTCGGAATTGGGAGGCGTGGTGGCCAAGCAATACGCGTCGATTATCGCCACTGTAACCGCGTCCAAGATCGACGCAATTGAGGTAGGGCAGAACCTTGACGAGCCGGAAGTCGCGTCGGTCAAGCGGCGAATAAAGTTCATAGAAGCCGCGAAGAAGGCTGATGCCGGCGCGTAAGCGCCTAATCCTCGTTTCCGCCGCGATCGTTACTTTGTTTCGCCGTCACCTTGTCCATCGCGGCCTGGATCGCGGCGAAGCGCGCGTCCACCGCATTGCGCATGTCCGGATGCGTGAACACGTAGAGTTCGTCGGCGCGGATCGCGGCCAGCACGCGCGCTGCGACATCGGCCGGATCGAGCCCGGCCGCGATACTCGCGGAGATAACAGCAAGCATCTGCCCGTTCGGGCTCGCCGGATCCGGCGCCTGCATCCAGCCATAACGCTCCGGCCGGTTGCGGCCGCTCTCGTGAATGCGGGTGCGCACGAAGCTCGGACAGAGCACGCTGACGCCGATGCCGTGCGGCTTGAGCTGCTGCGCCAGCCCTTCCGACATGCCGACCACCGCGAACTTGCTGGCCGTGTAAGGGCTGAAGCCGAGCCCGCCGTCCATCCCGGCCATCGACGCGGTGTTGACGATATGGCCGCCTTCGCCATGCGCGCGGATGTGCGGGAGAAAAGCGCGGATGCCGTACAGTACGCCCATCAGATTGACGTCGATCACCCAGCGCCAGTTGTCGAGCGAGATGTTGTCGATGCCGCCGGCGGCGGCGACGCCGGCGTTGTTGCAAACCACATGGACGTTGCCGAATGCCGCGATCGTCTCCTTCGCCGCAGCATCGACGCTTGTCGCGTCCGCAACGTCGCAGCGCACGCCGCGCACCTCCGGCCCGACATTGTGCAGGCTTGTGACGGCGCCCGCCAATGCATCGGTCTCGATATCGGCCAGCATCACCTTCATGCCGGCCTCCGCAAAGGCGCGGCCCAGCGCAAAGCCGATGCCGCCGGCCCCGCCGCTCACGAATGCCGTCTTGCCGGCGAGCTCGCGCATGATGTTCTCCTTACGGCTTGAAGAACGCGGGATCGTTCAGCGCCTTGATCATGGTGTCGACCATGTCGGCGGCGGCGTGGTCCTCACGCTCTTCCAACAGCTCCCACATCTTGCGCAAATTGGCGCGCATCGGCGCCTTCAGCGACGGATCGCGCTCGATCAGGGTGCGCGCGATGCAGAAGGCGATGGCTTCCGTGCCCATCCGGGTCTGTTCGATGGTGGGTTTGCTCATGGCCGGCTCCTTCGATTCCGAGGCAAATTGCTGGCGCCGCTGTTAGATGAATTTGGAGGAGAAGGATAGCCGCCCTCCCGGTCATTGCGAGCGAGCGAAGCAATCCAGAAAGCTCTAACAGAGCACTGGATTGCTTCGCTCGCTTTGCTGCTCGCAAGGACGAACCGGTGTCCCGGATGCCGATGCCTGGCACGGTCCCGACTCTGCGGCGCACCGTGAAGCCAGGCTGCACCGCGCGCGGGACGTGTGACAAAACTAGTGCCCGTCTTCGTCCGGCTTCTTTTCGGGCTGAATCGGCCCGAGCGGCGCGATTTTGGGATTGGAATAGGGACCACGATATTCCTTGCCGGACTCCGCCTTGCCGTCCGGAATCGACGATCCCTTGACCTGCACGGCATAGAGCTTTTTGTCGGGGTCGATCGGAACGACGCCGAATTTGTCGTCGATGTCGGCCACGGAAACGCCCAGTTCGCTCGCGGCTTCCGCGAGACTGGGCGCACCATTGGCACCGTGGACGGTCATCAAAGCCATCGCCTCGCTCAAGTGCCGGCCTCCACGTATGATGGCAGTTCGACCACGCCGCTATGGGACGCCGTTGGCCGTGGCCGCCGCGCCCGGATCTATAATCCCGAAGCCATAGTCGCCGTTCCACCCGGTCTGGCCCGGGACCATGCGCGCGGACGTGCGCAGGCTTGCGAACAGGTTGGCGGGCGGCACCTTGGTCCGCGATATCTTGCTGCGAAGCGCAGCCACGCATCCGGACGCGACCGGGCACGCCGCCGAAGTGCCGCTATCGGGCGAGCCCACGCCGAACGCCTCCGAGCCGCTGAAATGCGTATAGGCGGTGAGGTCGGGTTTCTGCTGGAACATTCCCGCAATCGAAGGACCCTGCGAGGAATAACCGACCCGCGCATCTTTGGTATCGCAGCCTGCGAGCGTCAGCACTTCCTGCAGCGCCGAGGAGCCGACGATCGTCTGCTTGGTGTTTCCCTGGCACCTGCCGTCGGCGCATTGCGCGCCGCAGTTTCCGGCGGCGAACACGATGTCGGCGCCGGAACTCGCCAGCGTCTTGACCAGGATGTTGAAGGGATGGTTGGGGTTGTCGATAAACCGTCCGGGGTGGCCGGCCGGGAAATCCCAGCTCGGGTGGAAAATGCCCCAGCTATTGGAGACCACCAGCGCCCGGTATCGCGGTCCGCCGCCGGGCGCGAACGCGACCGCCCAGAACGCCAGCAATTGCGCGAAGCCCAACAGCGCCACGCTGAGCGTTTGTCCGACCACGCTGCCGCCCGGCGCGTCATTGGCGAGAATCGGAAAGTCGAGCAGCGTCGCCTTCGGTGCTGCGATCAGCACGTCGAACGCGCACATGGTGCCATGATTGACCGGATAGGCTCCGGGGGCGTTGGTCGAACCCTGCGGCGTCCATGAATTGCCGGCGTCGAATAACGGCTGCTTACCGGGGCCGCGCTTGGCGTTCAGGTGCTTCAGGTTTATCCCGGTATCCAGGATCGCGACGGCAACGCCATCGCCGTCCATTCCGCGGGCGGCGAGACCCGCGACGTCGAGTTTTTTCGCGACGTCGCTATGCGATCCGACCGGCGGAGTGCCGCCGCAGGTGAGAAGGGGCGCGATCTTCGGATCGGCAAATATCGGCTGGCCGTCGACATCCGCGGGAATGGCGTCCGCGCTGTCGGCCTCGACGAAGCCCCGCACGGCGAAGGTCGCCGAGTTGTCGGGCGCATGCGTGCCGGCCGACGGCGATTGGACGCGGCCGGAGCCGAGCGCCACGGCATTGAAATTCGGATCAAGCGTGAGACCTCCGGGTTTCCGCACCCCGGTAAGATCGGTCGGACCGCGTTTGCTCATGCCGGCGGCGGCGGATCGCTGCAACGGCTCCTGAGACGGCAACACCGTGATGACGGGAATACGCATGGGATCCTCCTGATGAAATGGCTGTGTCTAAAACGTCTCGCTTAAAATCTCGACGACTGGACACTGTCACCGTTCTGAGCTGGATTTTTCAGAAACGGGTTATGTTGCATTTAACAACTCCTGATCGTACAAAATTCGGAGTATGGCGTCCAGACGCAGACACCTCGCGTTGGTACGTTAGCGTCCGAAAGGATCTTTCCAATCGCGCTCGGGGAGCAGGAACATGGCAAAACGATCACGCCCGAAGACTCCGAAGGCCGGCGCCGGCAGGACAGCGGGTGACAAGGAGCCGCCGGAAACCAACGCAACGCCTCCGCAAGGCGCCAAGCAGCCTTCATCGCTTTCCGGACGCGACCCGCAGGGATCGCTGGGATTGGGAATGGAGCGCGCGACCATCCCGCCTGCGCTAAATGACAAGGCCCGCCGCCGCAATCTCGACATCCATACGAAGTCCTCGGAGAAGGACGACTACATGGTCGAACTCAATCTGATGCATAGTCGCGGCGTCGAAGGCGCCAGCGCGGCCTTCGTCGAGCTGTTCCAAAAGGTCATAGGCGACAGGGGAACGGCGGAACCGGTCTCGAAATCCTACTACAGTTGTTTCGTGAGCCTGGACGATCTGCGGCTCCTGGTCGCCGAGGACGAGAGGCAGGCCAGCGAGGATCGCACCCAGCTCTGCGTCTACAAGGTCTGGCCTGACTTCACCGTGCGCGCGACGATCGACAGGTCGATCTCGACGGTGAAGGCCGATGCGGCCGCCCGCTCCTTCGCGGCCTACGGCCGCGAGATCGTCTGGGCGGTGATCGATTCCGGCGTGAATGCCGATCACGCGCACTTCGCCGGCAATCAAACCCTGTCGCATGCTTCCGTGAAGGACCTCCACAAGAACTTCACGGGCGAGGGCTCGCCGATACAAGACGATTTCGGCCACGGCACCCACGTCGCCGGCATTATCGCCGGCAAACTTGTGTTCGGGAAACCTGAAAAGAAAGATGCCGTTGCCGTGAAAACGGATGCCGCTCCGGCTACGGCGGACAGCGCCCGGGCGACAGCGGATAGTGGTCCGGCGAAAACTGACGACGTTCCGGTGCGGGCAGCCGACGTTTCAGCGAACGCAGCTGGCGCTACCGCGAAAACGGGCGATGCTGCCGCGAAGAATGATCCGCCCCGGGCTGAGGATTCTTCCTATGCCGAAGGCGTCGCTGAATTCGCGGTCTATCAGCAGACCTACGAAATCGACGAGGACGGCAACGCCTTTACCAAGGTCAAGCCGCGCGAGATGAAGCCCGGCGACGTCATGAGCGGCATCGCGCCGCTATGCCGTCTTGTCAGCCTGAAAGTTCTCGACGAGAAGGGCGAGGGCAAGACCAGCAACGTCATACGCGCCCTCACCCACATCCGGGAGAATATAAACGGCGATCCCAAGATGCTGAAGATTCACGGAGTCAATCTGAGCCTCGGATATGAATTCGACGCCGAGATGTTCGCGTGCGGTCAGTCGCCGATTTGCGTGGAGGTCGACCGGCTGGTGAACAGCGGCGTGGTCGTGGTGACGGTGGCGGGCAACACCGGCTACGGCGTGCTCGATTCGCAGGAACGTAGAACCGGCGTCGGGCTTGCCAATACCATCAACGATCCCGGCAACGCGGCGCTCGCCATCACTGTCGGCTCGACGCACCGCGACGCGCCGCATACCTATGGCGTATCCTATTTTTCGTCCAAAGGTCCGACCGGCGACGGGCGGCTGAAGCCGGATCTGGTCGCGCCGGGCGAGCGGATCACGTCCTGCGCCGCCGGCAAGAGCCTGCTGAGCAACAACGGCCCGATCGCCGAGAGCCAGACCGGCTATATCGATAAAAGCGGAACCAGCATGGCGGCCCCGCATGTCTCCGGCGCAATCGCCGCGTTCCTGTCGATACGCCGCGAATTCATCCAGAAGCCGCTGCGGGTAAAAGAACTGTTGATGCAGACCGCGACTTGCCTCGGGCGCGAGCGTTATTTCCAGGGCAAAGGGCTGATCGACCTGATGCGGGCGATTCAAAGCATTTGAGAATACGGCGGATCAAAGCCGCATATGACGTTCAAGGGAACTTAGCGCCGTCGCGTCAGCGCCACGCCGAACAGGAACGCGACGAACAGGCTGGCGAGCGGCGCTTCCCGCGTAATGGCGGCGATGGTGGCGAGCGGTTTGCCCGGCTCGCGCGCGGTCGCGATCGCTTCGCTGAGCTGCCCGACCGCGGTCTTCAACGCGGCCGTGACGTCGGTGACGGTCTGCGATACGTCGGTGGCGTTCCGCCGCGCCGGGCTGGGGTGTCTGGGCGTCCATGGCCGATCCTTCGCGTGATCAGGTGAAATCAATTGCCCAATCAATCGGCCAATGCCGCGATTGTTCCCTTTCCCGCCCGATAAAGAAACGAGGCCAAAGGGCTGCCTCATGGCGCGCCTCTGCGCCCCGATTTCGCGGGAACACATTCGCGGCCAAATCATTTTCGAACATGGCCGACAGACCCGCCGACAGACCTTTTGCGAATTTCGATCTGGAAAAGGCGATCGCCTTGCGCTGGGCGCTTCGCGACATCGTCGCCCAGCGCCTGAAACTGACGCCGCTCAAGCAGGACGATCTGCAGACGCTGCTGGAGCTGGGTTTTGTCGAGATGCAGGATGGCGCCCCGGTGGTGACGCAAAGCGGACTGGCCGCGCTGGATTGAGCCTTCTTAGTTGCCCCGGACGCAGCGCAGCGCTCTTGCGGTGCGCTGCTGAGCCGGGGCCGTACCGACGTAATACCTTCGTCATGCGCGGGCTTGACCCGCGCATCCATCTTTCCTTCGCAAGAATCTTTCGAAGAGGATGGATTGCCGGGTCAAGCCCGGCAATGACGGTTCGCTTGGTACGGTCCCGGGTCTGCGGTGCACCACCATCGCCTGCGGCGATGCCGCTGCACCGCGCCCGGGAAACGCGACCCGCTACGGAACCAAAGAAACGCTCTCGATCGTCACATAGGTAATGGCGCCCGGCGCGTCGGCGCCGATCGTGGTCACGGTGACGGTGATCGCTTCGCCGTCCCACTGCCCCTTGGCGCGCTGCCGCTGCAGCACCTCGGTGACGTCGAATCGCGCCTCCGCCGCGGCAGCAGGATGGCCGGCATGCGCAGGATCATCGTCGTGGTCCATCGCCCCGCCGGTCGAAAGATCGAAGTTGAAGAAATTCAGCGTGCCGACGTAATAGGGATTGTTGAGCCGCGGCGGCGTATCCTTCGGCAGGTTGATGAAGACGCTGAGCGGCGCGCGCGGACGCCGCAGCAGCTTGATGCCCTTGAGCACCAGCGTTTGCGACGCATTCGCGGGCGCCGCCACCGCAGCAGGCCCCACGCCTGCCGGCGCAGCACCTGCGGGCGGTGCAGGCGGTGGCGCCGCACCCACCGGTGCAGGCGCCGCCGGCGCCAGCGTCACCGTGCTGCCGCCGCTTTGCACCTCGAACTTTTGTGCCTCCATCGCCGCGACCCGCAACGGCGACGCCGGCGCGGCCCGCGCCGCGAGAGCCACCGCGAGTTGCGGGACCGTCTGCGGCACCAGCTTGTCGTAGCTGTAGTTCAGCGCGCTGGTGTCGATCGCGCCGCCGAGCTTTTCCGTGTGAAGCACGCCGTTTTCGTCGACGAACGACCCCATAGCGGTGTTCTTGAAACTGTTCTCGTCCGGCTGGCTCGCGGTGGTGCCGAAATTATAGGTGCTGCCCGGCTGCGCCTCCCACGACGCATAGAGCCGGTCGATCTGGCAATGATGCATGTAGAAGATCGGATCGCCCGCCGCCGACGGCACGTTCTGCATCCAGCCGCCGATGTTCACATGCACCATGTCGTGCGGTACGCATTCCAGCCGGCCGGTCATGCCGAGCGCGAGATAAACCGGATCGGTGGTATCGAACGCGATATGGTCGGCATCGTCCGATGGAAACATTTGTTTGGCGGCCAGCGCCGGACCGTACTGGCTCTGCGAGAACGGCATGAAGCCGCCGTCGTTCATCGCGACATTCTGCGCGCCGTCGGCCTGCGCATTGGCAAATCCCAAGCCCCGATCGTCGAAAAACAGCACGTTCGGATTCGCCGGGTCTGGCGACACCTGCCTGAACTGGTCCGGCAACTGCAACGACGCGCCGTTGTTGGACGCGTAATTCCAGTACGGCAGCGCAAACTCCGGGTGGCCGCTCATCTTGCGGCAGATGCTTTCGAAATAGTGCAGATACCAGCGGTGCCAGGTGGTAAAATACGGGCTGCTGTGCCGGCAGGTGGCCCAGCACGCCTGCGCGGCCGCCTTCCAGGCCGCCTGCGGCGTCCCCGCCGCCGGATTGCCATAGATGACGTCGATCCGCTTCTTCAGATCCGTTCCCTTGAGGCCGCCGGAATTGGCGGGATCGAACGGATTGAGCGGCACCGCGTGCATGTAGGCCTGAAAGGTCCAGCTCTGCGGCTGCGGCGGATAATTGATCGCCGGATCCTGCATCGCCTTCACCGCGGCGGCATAAAACCCGACCATCCTCCGCCCCGCAGGCGAAGCGATATCGGGCCGCACCACGGCGGGTGCGGACCAGCCTTGCCCGGTTTGCGCGACCACAAGCGCCGTCGCAGCCGTTCCGAGGAGAACGTCCCTCCGGCTCAAAACCAAAGCTGACATCAAGGCCTCCTTCACGAGATTGAATAAAGTTGTTTCAAAATCAAACGGTAAAAATGACGGCAATTCTTCTTGCACGACATTCTCGTCGTCATGAATGGCCGCAACTTGAATGGGCGGCTGGAAAATGTCCAGATCAAAACCGCGTTATGTTTGACGCGCCGTTCTTACCTCTCCCCGCTTGCGGGGAGAGGTCGAAGCCGGAGCGCAGCGCAGGCTTCGGGTGAGGGGGACTCTCCACGCACTCTGACTCGCGGAGAATCCCCCTCACCCGTCTCGCATCTGACGATGCGAGACGACCTCTCCCCGCAAGCGGGGAGAGGTGAAAACAGACGTCGTGGAATTATTCGCGCGCGTGAAGCAGCGTACTCTACAACACCGCTTCGATCAGCCCGAGATTTCTCGCTTCCTCGGCCTCGAGATACCAGTTCGACGGCGCGCGCTTCAGCACCTCGTCGAGCGTCACCTTCGAGCCGACCACGAGATTCTGGAATCCCTCGTTCTGGATCGCGATCGAGCACTCGATTTCGTTCAGCGTCGCCTGCACCGTGGCAAGACACGTCGTCAACGGTCCGTCGATGATAAGATTCTTTGCAAGCTTGCGCTCATGGATCATCAGCCGCGTGCCGCGCGTCAGGTAGCGGTTCTGGCGCGCGAAAAAACTCATGAAGGTGGTGCCGGCGGAATAGATCGCGGCCTTGCCGAGAAACACGAACCGCCGCGCCTGCTCCATCTCAGAGGCAAAGCGCACGTCCTCCCCCATCATCCGCGCCACCTCCGGATCGCCGCCTAATGTCGACAGCTCGATGACGACGAGATTCTGGTCGGACGCCTTGTCGAACTGCTTGCGGAATTTTTCGTACATTTCGTAATCGACCACGCCCGATAGCGCGATCAAAGGCGATTTGAACGCGGACGCGGGTAGGGTTTGGGATGCGGTGGCAGGAGGAGGCTGGCTGACGGAAACGGGAGGCGGCTGGACTGGCATCGGTGTCGCTCGCGAAAATGAGGGCGGAATGCCGCCGTGCAGCGACGATAAGGATATGCAGGAGTTGGGCCGATGGTTCCAAACCAGGACCCGTCATTGCCGGGCTTGACCCGGCAATCCATCCCCCTTCAAAAGATTCTTGCGAAGATAGATGGATGCGCGGGTCAAGCCCGCGCATGACGCAGAAGCAAATATTTAATGTTTGCATGAAATTTCAATGAAAAAACTTGCAATCCTTGTCGATTTGCCCATATTGTCGTCATGGCAAAAGTTCAAGAACTCAAATCGCGTCTGCGTCCGGGGCACGTTTACCGGCGACAGGATTTGGCTGCCTGGTCGAATGCCGTGGATCGGCATCTCAAGCAATTGGTGAATGACGGAACGCTCACAAAACTCGCGGGCGGTCTCTACTGTTTTCCGAAAGAGACGGCTTTCGGGAAAGCTCCGGCGGAAGACAACACGTTGGTCGAGACCTTTTTGAAGGATCGCCGTTTTCTCCTCGCCTCGCCGACCGCCTACAATAGTCTCGGCGTTGGCACGACGCAGCTTTACGACCGGACTGTGGTCTACAATCACAAGCGGCACGGCGACTTCGTACTCGGCGGGCGCAAGTTTGCCTTTCGCGTGAAGCCGTCTTTTCCGAAGACCCTGACGAAGGAGTTCTTGTTGGTCGATCTCGTTAACAACTTGGACCAGCTTGCCGAAGCTAGGAATGAAGTACTCCGACGCGTTAGGGAGCGCGCGGGGTCACATGATGCCAGGCGTTTGCGCCGTGCCGTGCGTGACTATGGAAATGTACGGGCTAAAAAATTCTTCGACCGGGTGTTGAAAGCGGGCTGAATAAACTATGCCGCTTGATTACCTGCATAACCACTCCGCGTTCGCCGACCTGATCCGGATCGTGGCGCAACAGAGGATTATTGATCCCGCCGTGGTCGAAAAAGACTAGGTGCGCTATCGCTAAGAGCCGCGTTACGGGGGAGAGCGGTAACGTAATTAAGCAGGCGGGTTGGGAGGAGTTCCCTTTGCCCACGTGTCATCGACGGAGGCATCCAATTCCAGAGCGAGGCTTCGGTACACATGAATCCCGGCCATTAGCGTGTTGAGCGTCACACTGATTGGCTGGCCGACCGAAAGTGCCGGCTGCGCCGTAGCAAGCTTCGCATCTACTCGGTTGCCATTATGCACCAGACAGTTTCGTGTTAGGGAAAGCTGCACGATCTCCCCATCGAAACGCGTGGTCAGGTTGCCGAAGCCGTATCTGAGCCGAAGTTTTTGGAGAATGGAGCCAATAGACCCTCGCATCAGACGGTTTGCTTCGCGCTCAGACACGCGCAGGCGAGCGATGTCGGCCAGGTAGCTTTCGAACAACGTGTAAGCGTAGACGTAGGCCATATTGAAAAGAAACGGCGGTAACGTGCTTTCCAAATCGAAGGCACTCTCGCGGAAGGCTTGGAAGAAGTAAAACTCGTCCTCGGGTAACTCCAGCACCGTGGTGGCGCCTTGCCTGTGCTCGGCGGGAGTCATCGCGGTAGCCCCCGCGCCATGCACGAACCGTGTCTCGCCGTCCTTGCTGATGCGAACGGTGAGGACCGGTTCGCCGGGCTCAGCGGGTCCGAGGCTTTTATAGTAATCAGCCAGTGAGGCGTGGCTGCTGCCTGGTCGCTCCTTCTCCAACTGCGACACTGTGGTAAATAGCCGGCCAAAGTTGGACGAGAGTTGCTTGAGCAAGGGAGTCATCGGGACTACGTCTTGGGTGTTGAAAGCCTTCTGAAGACAATCATCGCGCTGCGTTTTCTGCAAGACCGACTCCAGCGCTACCCGAATTCCCGACCTTGCCCTACTCCGCCATCTCCACCGGCACGCTCGCCGGCCCCGCCAGCGGCTTCTCCTCCATCAGCACCATCAGCAATGACGCGCACGCCATCAGCGCCGCCGCCGCGCCCAGCACGTAGCGAAACGCAACGACCATATCCGCCGCCGCGATCGCGTTCACCGCGCCGCGGTGTTCGCCGCCGAGCGAGATGTCGGCGCCGAGCGCCATCAGCAGGATCGCGGTGAACGCCGCCACCGTGAACGACGCGGCGAGCGCGCGAAAGAAGTTCAGCGCGCCGGTGACGGTGCCGACTTGTGAGCGCGCCACCGAATTCTGGATCGAGACCACGGTGATCGGAAACGTGGTGCCGAGCCCGAACGCGAACAGCGACAGCAGCACCAGCAAGGCCCACAGCGGCAGCGGCGTCGCCACCGCGAGCACGCCTGCCATCAATGCCGCGAATGCGGTGCCGATGATCGCGACGCGCTTGTAGTGCTTCATCCCAGCCATCGCGCGGCCTGCGATCGCCGCACCGCCAGTGGAAATCGCGGCCAGCGGAATCAGCGCGAGCCCCGCTTCGCTGGCGCTGAGATGATAGACCGCCTCGTAATATAGAGGCATGTGCACGGTCAGCCCGAGCATGGCGCCGAACGCGCAGCCGCCGGCGGCCATCGCATAGGGCACCACCGTGCCGCCCATCAGCGGCAGCGGCAAGAACGGCTCGTCGGCGCGCCGCGCATGCCAGACAAAGGCGAGCGCCAGCACGACGCCCGAGCCGATCATCGCGGTGATAACAGGCGACAGCCACAGATAACGGTTGCCGCCCCAGGTCAGCACCAGCATGAACACCACGGCCGAGGCCATCAGCAGCACGCCGCCGAGCCAGTCGATCTTGCGCCTGCGGTGAAAGGTCGGGATCTTGCCCATCTTCGGCAGCAGCAGCGCCAGCGACGCAATGCCGAGCGGCACGTTGATCCAGAAGATCATCGACCAGTGCAGGTGCTCGGCGAACACGCCGCCGATGACGGGACCGCCGATCCCGGCCACCGTCCACACCCCGGAGAAATAGGCCTGGTACTGGCCGCGCTCGCGCGGGGTGATGATATCCGAGATCACGGTCTGCACGATCGGCAAAATGCCGCCGCCGCCGAGCCCCTGCAGGCCGCGCGCGACGATCAGCACGGACATGTTCGGCGCCAGCGCGCACAGGATCGAGCCCGCGATGAATAGCGACATCGCGGCGATGATCATGGCGCGGCGGCCGTAGATGTCGCTCAGCGTGCCGAACACCGGCGCCACCGCGGTCGAGGCCAACAGATAGGCGGTGATCACCCAGGACAAATTGGAGACGTCGTTGAATTGCCGGCCGATGGTCGGAAGTGCTGTGGCGACGATGGTCTGGTCGAGCGCGGCCAGGAACATCGTCAGCATCAGGCTCAGCAGGATGGTGCGAACCTCGCTTTGCGTCAGCGGCGCCCGCGGCGCAATCGGCGGCGCATCGTCGAGGTCGATGATGCCGGCCGGCATGCGCGCAGAATCGCGCGCAGCTGCCTGCGGCAACGGCTGTCGGTCAGCCGCGTCACGGCCTTGGCGGTCGAGCTTGTTCATGCGGGTGTTTAGGGATCGCAATGTTGACGCGGCGGGCGCGCGGAATGTCTGGGTCACTGGTTATGTAGCCGCTGAATCGCCGCCGCGGCAGCGGTTTAAGCGCATGGGTGCATCCCGCAACTGTCATTGCGAGCCAACGGGTCGCGCGAATGCGCGCCCGATGACAGGCTCCGCGAAGCAATCCAGAAACAACGCAAAAGAACTGGATTGCTTCGTCGCAAGTGCTCCTCGCAATGACGGAGTCAGGCGTCTGACTCGACGGCTGTAGTTGTTCCGTGCGACGTTTTCTCGCGCGGCACGCCGCTATCGCGCTGATCCGGTTCAGGGCAGGTTTCGCGTGCGGGGGCCAGGAAAAGCCCGGCGAGTTTGCGGCATCTTGTAGCAAGGGGGACAGCGCGATGGACGAGGTATCGATCAACAAGACGACGGCGGGCGACCAGGATCAGCCCGGCATCGCCGGATTTGGCGGCACCCAGTTTGCCGTGGTCTGGACCGACCACGGCAGCGGCAATATCAAAGGCCAGCTGCTTGGCGTGAACGCGGCGCCGAGCGGCAACGAGTTCACCGTCAACTTTCCCGGGACGCCGGGGACCAAGCGTCAACTCCCGGCAATCATCGAAACCAAGCTGGGGCTTGTTGCTGCATGGATCGAGCAAGCGCCGGGGGCGCCAGCGCAGATCAAGCTTCGCACCTTCGACGCGGATACGCTTTCGGGACCTGAAAGCCAGGTCTCAACCGCGGAGGTCGAACCGCTGATACGGCCGGCGCTGGCGCGGCTGCCGGACGGCGGCTTTGTCATCGTCTGGGCCGACAAGCGGCAGAACGAGCGCATCCGCGCGCAGCGTTACGATATCGACGGGGCGAAAAAGGGTCCCGAGTTTCGCGCCAATACCGCCCCCGGCCTGCACCGGGTCCCGCTGGTCGCGTGCCTTACCAACGGAAACATCGTCATCGCCTGGCGGGCGCGGCTTCCCGGGCCTCTGCTGGTTCACTTGCAGATTTTCGATGCGAACGGGCCTGTCGGCGCCGAGCAGACGACGACGCTGGATGTGACCGATGTCGCGATTGCCGCGCTCGATTCCGGGCGGTTCGTCATCGCGCATATCCGGAGTGCGCTCGATGGCGAGGCCGGCTTCGACACCACGGTCGCGCAGGCGAGCCTGTTCGAGGCCAATGGCACATTCACCAACATCCGCTTTGCAGCCACTGCCGGCCGCATCCAATCCACCTGGCCGACGCTGGTGCCGCTGCCCGGCGGGCGCTTTCTGCTGGCCTGGGCCCAGGTCAATGTCGATAACGCCGCCGCCGGCATTAACGTCGCGGCAAGAATTTTCTCAGGCGCAGGGCCGATCGGTCAACCCGTCCAGGTCAACACCTTGACCGGCGGACAGCGATTCAGCTTAAGCGCCGCCGCAGTCTCCGGCCCCGGGCCCGAGACCGCCTTCTTCGCGTGGGCGGACGACAGCAAAGCCGGCCCCGACAAGCTCGGCCGCGCGATCGAAGGCCGGCCGCTGACGATACCGGCGGCGGGGTTTTAGCGGCGGCGGATTACGCGGAGTTTATCATCGGGCGCGCGTTCGCGCGACCCGTTGGCTAATCCGCCCCACGTTCTCATTCTCTCGCGATCATTCTTCGTCCCGGCTCGTCACCATTGTTTTCCGCAAGACCGCGAAAATGACCGCGGTCGACCAGCCAAACAGCAGCACGCCGTTCATCGCCGTCATCGGCCCAAGCAATTGCCAACGCTCGACCGGCGTTACGTCGCCGTAGCCGAGCGTGGTGTAGTTTACGAAGGCAAAATAAAACAGATCGGCGCCGCCGGACGCGATACCCACCATCGCGTAGGCAAGCGACCAAACCACCACTTCAACAATATGCGCGGCCATCAAGACCGATACGGTCGCAATCATGACGGCGACCAACCGGAGCGATTGCCGCGGCGTGGAGCGCTCGTCCGCCAGGCGCGCCACCCACAATACGGCGGCCATGACGATCGCGTGGATCGCGATGTTGCCAAGGCTGACCGCAATACTTACGAGAAATTGGCGCAGCATAAGGATCGCTCCGGTGCGATGGCGCCAGGCGATGCGAACCTGGCCTCGTCATGCGCGCGCCGGATCGAGCGTTCGGTCGTCTTGTGCGGCGCGGCGCCTTCGCTTTGCGATTTGGGCGGCAACAGATAGAGTGTCATGGCGAAAATCAGGTACACCATCAGCACCAGCACGCCGACAAACCACGCCGAGCGTCCGCTGTTGGTCACCAGCGATGCCGTCATGGTGGCAATCAGCATCATGACGACCGCGCCCGGCCAGAATTGCAGGTTCATCGGCGCCGGGCCGATCACGTAACTGAGCAGCACCAGCACCGGAGCGACGAACAGCGCGATCTGGGATGCGCTTCCGAGCGCAATGCCCACGCTGAGGTCGAGCCGGTTCTTGCGCGCGCCGGAAAACGCCGACGCCATTTCCGCCGCACCGCCCACCAGCGCCACGACGATGAAGCCCACGAACGCGGGCGTCATCCCGAACGCCACCGCGGCCTGCTGCACCGACTCGACGAAGATCTCGCTCACCAGCGCGACCAGTACGGTCACCCCGGCCAGCGTGGCCAAAGCGAGGCCAAGCGGCCACGGCGCCTCGCCGGCTTCCGCGTGCTCCGCGCCGCCGAAAAACTCGCGATGGGTTTTAAGCGAGAACAACAGGTTCAGTCCGTAAGCGGCAATCAGCAGCACCGACAGGCCGAGGCTCAACGTCTCGGTGAATGCCGATCCCGCGGTGGAATCGACTTCAGAGACCGCCGACGGAATCAGGATCGCGACCGTGGCCAGAAACAGCAGGCCGGCCTGCAGCCGGGCGCTGCTGCTGTTGTATTCCTGCACGTGATGCTTCAGTCCGCCAAGCAGAAACGACGCACCCAGCATGAACAATGTGTTGGTGACGATCGCGCCGGCGATGGAAGCCTTCACCAGGGTATATTGACCGGCGTGCAGTGCGGTGAGCGCGATCACAAGTTCGGTCAGGTTTCCGAGCGTGGCGTTGAGCAGGCCGCCGACCGTATCGCCGGTCTTGGCGGCCACGGATTCGGTGGCGTGACTGAGCAGCGCGGCCAGCGGCACCACGGCCAGCACCGACAACACAAAAAGCAGCGTGTGCGCTTCCGGTTTGAGCCTCGCGGCGGCGAACAGCACCGGGACGAAAGCGAGCAACCAGAGCAAGGGGTTGTGGCGGATCTCTTTGATCAAGGGATTCATGCAGCCCCCACCCGGAAACGGCGAATTCGTCGATTGATTACCGCGCCTTGAGGCCAAGCGTAGCATGATTCCGGCCGAAAGATTTTCGTAGGGCGGATTTGCGCCCTACGCAGGCCGCTTCTTGCCGCGCGCGCGCTTCGGCAGCAGCGCCGGCCATTGCACGATGTGATCTTCCAGATCCGCGTCAGGGATTTCGTTCTCGGTGCCCTGCACCCGGCCGCGCACGGAGACACCGGCTTCATGCACGGTGTTGGGATTGCCCGAGATCAGCGGATGCCACCAATAGAGATCGCGGCCTTCCGCGACGAGGCGATAGCCGCAGCTCGGCGGCAGCCAGTTCAGGGTGCGGACATTCTGTGGCGTCAGCCGCACGCAGTCCGGAACCAGGGCGGAGCGGTTCGTATAATCCTTGCAGGCGCAAAGGCCGGCATCGAGCAGGCGGCAGGACACGTGGGTGAAATAAATCTTGCCGGTGTCCTCATCCTCGAGCTTTTCCAGGCAGCACCGCGCGCAACCATCACACAGGCTCTCCCATTCGGCGCTGGACATCTCTTCCAACGTCTTGGTTTTCCAAAAGAATCCCTCTTGATCCGAGGGCGGCGGGGGTCGCGCGGTCATGCGGTGCCGATCGATTCAGTCGATGGGTGGTCCGTCTTCTATGGGGTGTAATGCAGGCTCCGCAAGCACTTAAGGCCCATGGCGGCTGTAAAGATGAGCCCCGCGTTAGCCCTTTCAGCCGAAATGGCGAGCAGGACCATTGGTTTATGCCCCCTGCTCGGCTAGAACGTCGTTGCAAGCGCCATGGCCGCAAAAGCGCCTTGGGTTTGCCGCAACACTTCCGCAAGACGCCTGAAGCGGCCCGGCACGGGCGCTTGCAGCGCTGCAATTGACCAAGGGCCCCGGTGCGCCAGATCGTACCCACCGAATGGAAGAAAAAAGTCCGGCATTTCATGCTGGACCTCGATGCGCGCATCGACTCCACGCTGTTCTCTTCCGGCAAAGGCGCGCGCGAACTCTATGAGCGGTTCTCCACCTTCATGGACCGCTTCTATGTCGGGCGCTGGAAGCGCTGGGTCTTCATCGAACCGTTGTCGGAAGCCGCCACCATCGGGTTAGGCGGTCTCATCCTGATGCTGGCGCTCGCAGTGCCGGCATTTCGCGAAACCGCCGACGACGACTGGCTGAAGAAATCCGATCTCGCGGTGACGTTTCTCGATCGCTACGGCAACCCGATCGGCAGCCGCGGCATCAAGCACAATGATTCGATTCCGCTGGAGGATTTTCCGGACAACCTGATCAAGGCCACGCTCGCCACCGAAGACCGCCGCTTCTACGATCACTTCGGCATCGACATCGCCGGCACCGCCCGCGCGCTGGTGACCAATGCTCAAGCCGGCGGCGTGCGGCAAGGCGGCTCCTCGATCACGCAGCAGCTGGCGAAGAATCTGTTCCTCAACAACGAGCGCACCATCGAGCGCAAGGTCAAGGAAGCGTTCCTCGCGGTGTGGCTCGAGACGCGGCTGACCAAGAATGAAATCCTGAAACTCTATCTCGACCGCGCCTATATGGGCGGCGGCACCTTCGGCGTCGATGGCGCAGCACACTTCTATTTCAACAAGTCGGCGCGCGACGTCAATCTGTCGGAAGCCGCGATGCTCGCCGGCCTGTTCAAGGCGCCGACCAAATACGCGCCGCACATCAACCTGCCGGCCGCCCGCGCCCGCGCCAATGTGGTGCTGGATAATCTGGTCGATGCCGGCTTCATGACCGAAGGCCAGGTGTTCGGCGCGCGGCGCAATCCCGCCAACGCGGTCGACCGCCGCGACGAGAACTCGCCGAACTATTATCTCGACTGGGCGTTCGACGAAATGCGCAAGCTGGTCGACACGTTTCCGAAATCCTATGTCGAGCGCGTGTTCGTGGTGCGCACCGCGATCGACATGAATGTGCAGCACGCGGCCGAAGACGCCGTCGAAAACCAGTTGCGCCAGTTCGGCCGCGACTATCACGCCACGCAGGCCGCGACCGTGGTTGCCGATCTCGATGGCGGCGTGCGCGCGATGGTCGGCGGACGCGACTATGGCGCGAGCCAGTTCAACCGCGCGGTCGACGCCATGCGTCAGCCCGGCTCGTCGTTCAAGCCTTACGTTTACACCACCGCGCTTTTGAACGGCTTCAAGCCGACCTCGATCGTGGTCGACGGTCCAGTCTGTATCGGCAACTGGTGTCCGCAGAACTACGGCCACTCCTATTCCGGCTCGGTGACGCTGACACAGGCGATTACCCGCTCGATCAACGTCGTGCCGGTGAAACTGTCGATTGCGCTTGGCGGCAAGGTGGCCAACCCGGCCAAGGCTGGCCGCGCCAAGATCGTGGAAGTGGCGCGCCGCTTCGGCATCAAGGCACCGCTGCCGGATACGCCGTCGCTGCCGATCGGCTCCGACGAAGTGTCCGTGCTCGAACACGCCGTCGCCTACGCGACCTTCCCGAACAAGGGCAGATCAGTGACGCCCCACGCCGTGCTGGAAGTTCGCACCGGCGCCGGCGATCTGGTCTGGCGTTTCGACCGCGACGGCAAGAAGCCGCTGCAGGCGATTCCTGCTTCCGTCGCCTCCGACATGGCCGGCATGATGAGCCACGTCGTCAGCGAGGGCACCGCGCGGCGCGCAGCGCTCGACGGCATCCCGACCGCGGGCAAGACCGGCACCACCAACGCCTATCGCGATGCGTGGTTCGTAGGCTACACCGGCAACTTCACCTGCGCGGTCTGGTATGGCAACGACGATTATTCGCCGACCAACCGCATGACCGGCGGCTCATTGCCGGCACAGACCTGGCACGACATCATGGTCGCGGCGCATCAAGGCGTTGAGGTCAAGGAAATTCCGGGCATCGGGATGGGAACGAAACTGCCGCCTCCGACCGGACCTGTCGCCGCCAACGCCGCGCCCAAAGTTCTGGAAACGAAGCCGGGCCCGCCGCCGATCCTCACCAAGCGCGGCGCCGACATTCTGGTGCGCGTGGAGAAGTTGCTCGACGACGCGGCCAGGACCGCGGGCAAAACCTCGTCCGGCGATCCGGTCAAGCCGGCGAAACCGGCCTCGTCCACTTCCCTCGCATTCCCGGACAGCTTTGCGGCGGCGGCGCCGGGTGAACCGGCAGCGCCCCCGCCGCGCAAGAACTGACCGTGCGGCTGATACTCTTCACCTTGCTGGCGTTGATCATCGCCACCGCCGTCGGCCTTGGCGCTACGTGGATGACCGCGACGCGCGGCACCGAACTCGGCACATTGAAGATCGGCGCATGGACCGCGCGGCCGCGAACCGGCACCGCCGACGTCGATCCCTATTCGCGCGCATCGATCGCGCGCAGCGGCGAGCTGCCGGTCGGCACCGGCGACGGCGTGGCGTTCTCGGCAACCACCGACGACCGCAAGAAACCGCTGGACGGACGCTGCGACGTGGTGGTGAGTGGCGTCACTCCCGCGGCGCGGTTCTGGACCCTGACGCTGTACGATTCCAAGGGCCACCTCGTCGCCAACTCGCTGCAGCGTTACGGCTTCACCAGCCAGGAAATCATCCGCGCATCCGACGGCGCCTTCGAGGTGCGCGTCGCATCGCGCTCGCGTTCCGGAAACTGGCTGCCGACCGGCGGCATCGAGCGCTACGCGCTGATGCTGCGGCTCTACGACACCCCGGTCGGCGTTGCGACGCGGACACAGCGCGACGCGCCGATGCCAACCATCGCAACGGTGGGGTGCCCATGATCCGCCTCTTGTTTGCGATCATCGGAGGCGTGCTGCTCGGCGGCGTCGTGCATCTCGTCAGCGTGCTGGCGCTGCCGCGTATCGCAACCCAGGACGCCTATTCGCGGCTCACGCCATTGACCAAACTCAACGCCGTCACGCCGCTGCCGCTCGCCAATCCTAACAACGCGCCGATGCCGTTCATGGATCCGGCATTCGCGATTGCGATCTGCCGTTACGATTTGTCCGGCGGGCCGATCAAGCTCGCGGTCCCCGTCAGCCAGGCCTACACGTCGGTGTCGTTCTACACCCGCAGCGAAGTCGCCTATTACGCGATCAACGACCGCTCGGCGGGGCGCAAGGTGATCGAACTCGATCTGATGACGGAAGCGCAGCACGCCGAATTGCCGGAAGACGAGGACGTCACCGCCGCCGACCGGCTGATCATCGATTCCCCGACCGCGACCGGCTTGATCGTGCTGAAGGCGCTGGCGCCGGAACCCGGCCTGATGGTGCAGGCGCAGGCTTCGCTGGCGGCATCCAGTTGCAAGGTGCAGACCGAGCCGCCGGTCAAGCAGGCCGAGCAGCCGCAAGGCAAGCGGTGATCTTCTTACCTCGCCCCGCTTGCGGGGAGAGGTCGACCGGCGAAGCGCAGCGAAGACGGGCGGGTGAGGGGGACTATCCACGCATTCGGACTCGCGGAGAGTCCCCCTCACCCGTCTCGCATCTGACGATGCGAGCCGACCTCTCCCCGCAAGCGGGGGCGAGGTAAAGCTTACCCCTTCGACACCACCGCGCGGCCGACGACCGGCGCCGATACCACCGGCGGATTCGCAGTCTGCGCGGCGAGTTCGCCGATCAGGCGATCGGCGTCGGCCGCCATGTTGTCCGGCGCCTGAATCACCAGCCGCTCCAGCGCCCAGCGATACGACGAGATGCGCTGCTCCAGACACTGCTGCACCCACTGCACGATCAACGAGTTCTCCTGCATCCGGGCGATCGCGTCGGCGCGTTCGCGCGGCGACAATTCCGAAACCAGGTTGATGCTGGCGTTGCGTTTCTTGTCGAGATCGAGCACCTGGACCGCATCGGCAAAGAACGGATCGAACCGCGTGATGTCATTGCGCACGTCCTCGATCAAGACGGCGTAGCGCGACGTCCACGAACGATGCGGCTCGTCGATCAGCATCCGGCCGTAGGCGGCACGATCGAACGGCGGCGCCTGCCGCCATGGCGCCGGCAGCGCCTGGTAGTCGCCGAACACGGTCTTCCAGGCCGGGCGCGAATGCGGCGGCTCGATCAGCGGATAAGCAAGGTCGCGCAGCAGGCGTTCCTTGTCGGTGAGCTGGTATTGCGACGCGCGCAGGCCGACGCTGCCGGTGGCCTCGAATCCGATCCAGCGATGCATGTCGTCGTTGCGGAAATCCTCGCGGGTGCGGCCGAAATCGCCGCCGGCGCAGCCGCCGAGCAATCCGCTCGCGGCAAGCAAACCCGCAATCAGAATCGTGGAAGGAAGCCGAAGCCGCATCCGGATCGGGGAAGACATCTCCGGCATGGAAGCATGTCCAGTGTCAGGAACGCGCCCGGCGGCGACGGCGGCGTCCCGGTGCCGTGCCCTCTTCCGGCCCGCGGCCGCCATCGGCGTCGCGCTCGATCCGGACAACGGGAAGGATCAGGATGGTTCCCATGCCTTCGCGCTGGGCGACACCTGAGCCCAGCCGCCGCGAGGCCGCATCCGCTGGAAATTCAATGATGGTGCCCATATCACTCTCTCCTTGCCGCATCGCCTCGAACTGGCGGCGGCAGGCCTCATTAAGATCAGGGCATGGTTAACGCACACTTAATTTCGAAGCGCGGAACTTGCCGCGGCCACGCCGCGTGATGGCGATGCAACGCCTGCAATAAACACCGAAGGATTCACGAATTGTTTTCCTTAACGCGATGTTAAAGCGACCTGCCTAGAATCGCGCGAAAGATACCTCAGTCGCGTACCCTGACATGACCACACCTCCACTATTTCCGGGCTTTGACGGGTTGATGACGCTCTCCCGCCGCGAGGGCGTCGATATTCGCCCGACGCTGCTGCGGGTGCTGACCGACCTTTACGTCCAGACCAACGCGCACACCGACGACGAAGTGCGGCAGTTCGTCGAGCTGACCTCGCGCCTGATCGATCAGGTCGATGACGCGACCCGCGCGGCCGTTCGCGCGCGGCTATCGATTTATCCGAGCACGCCCGTGCCGATCATGCGAAAGCTCGGGCTGCAACCGTCGAAGCCCGAGCAGAGTGTCCCCCTCGCCGCCAGCATTCCGGAGCAGCCACAGGCGGCAGCGCCGGCAAGGCCTCCCACCGAGGCGCATCTGCGCATGGCGGGGCTGTCGATGCAGCCGACCGATGCCGCCGAGATCAGCGGCATGTTCTTTGGAGCCGGCGCCGGCGACCGCGCGCTGATCCTGCACAATCTCGCGGAGGCGCCGCTAAAACCTTCCGCGCGCATCCCGGCACCACGCGCCGCGCGCGCCATCGAAATCCTCGAGATGGCCGCGTTCGCCGCCGACATCGAGAACTTCACGCTCGAACTCGGCGAGGCGCTGATCCTGCCGACGCGGGTCGCAGCGCAAGTGGTCAACGACGCCAGCGGCGAGCCGCTGGCTTGCGCTGCGAAAGCGCTGGGCATGCCGAGCGCGGTGTTTCAGCGCGTGCTGATGTTTCTCAATCCGGAATTCGGCTCGTCCGTGCATAACGTGTACCGGATCTCGCGCCTGTACGACCGCCTGAGCGAGCGATCCGCCTTGATCATGCTGGCGGCGTGGCGCGGCGCCACCATGGCGGTGACGCGCGCCAAATACCGCCCCGCGCTCTACGACGACGAACGCCATCGCGCGCGCTCTGCGCCCGCGCAGACCCGCCCCGCGCTACAGCCGGGCGCGGACGTCGTCACGCGCAACCGCTCCGGCGGTTCGGGAAGCTAGAGCGAAGAGCTCACTTACCTCTCCCCGCTTGCGGGGAGAGGTCGAAGCCGGAGCGCAGCGAAGGCTTCGGGTGAGGGGGACTATCCACGCACTCGCACTCGCGGAGGGTCCCCCTCACCCGGATCGCATCTGACGATGCGACCCGACCTCTCCCCGCAAGCGGGGAGAGGTAAGCTAAGCCCGCGCGAGATCGAGAAAGTGCCGCCCGGCTCTGTCCTCGATCTCCACGATCCAGACATCGGGGTCGAACCGGATTTCCTTGGCGAGACGTTCTTCCACCACTTGTTCCGGCACCGGAGGCGATGCCGAAAACACCCGCTCGATCGGCCGGCTGTCGTCATAGGCGGTCTGCGGCGCCGGCGTATACAGCATCGCGTTGCCGTCGAGCAGCGCAAGCTTGATGAATACCGCGCCCGCCTCTTCCGCGCCGCGCCGGCGCACCGCGCCGAACACGCCCTCGGTCTGGCAGCGGCGCAAGTAAGCCGCCACCCAGATGCTGGATTTCAATCGCATGGAAGGACGATAGGCCGTCGCGCAAATCGACGCTAGGGCGTATCGCCCTCACTCATTCAGCGTTTCGCCGAGGTTGGGCTTGATCCTGTCGATCCCGCGGACAACAATGGCTGATACTTGAGGACGTGACCGATGAACGATTTTGCCCTGCCGGAGACGCGTTACGCCCTCAGCGGGGACGTCAATCTCGCCTATCAAGTGATGGGGGACGGGCCGGTAGACATCATCCTGGTCCCAGGGTTCATTTCACATATTGAATTCCGTCACGAACTGCCCGGCCATACCGCTTTTCTGCGTCGCCTCTCGAGCTTCGCCCGCGTGGTGACGTTCGATAAAAGAGGTCAGGGATTATCGGACAGGGTATCTGACGCGCCTTCGCTCGAACAGCGAATGGATGACGTTCGCGCCATCATGGATGCTATCGGCTCGCAACGCGCAACGCTGTTCGGACATTCCGAAGGTTGCGCGATGAGCGCGCTGTTCGCCGCTACATATCCGGAACGCGTTTCCAGGCTGATTCTGTTTGGGGGTTATGTGACACGGCGTGACGTGAATATCGCGGAAGTAGTAGAGCAGCGCATGAAGTTCTGGGGCACGGGTGCAATGCTGAAACGTGTCGCCCCAAGCCTGGCAGCGGACCCGGCCGCCGTTGCCCAGTTCGCCAAGTTCGAACGGCTGTCGGCCAGCCCGGGAGCTGTCAAATCCTTTACGATGTTGAATTCGCAGATCGATCTCAGTTCTATCCTTCCGGCAGTGCGCGTTCCGACGCTCGTGCTCCATAATCAAGGCGATGTGCAGGTTCCGGTTGAACACGGCCGTGAATTGGCAGCATGCATTCCCGATGCCAAAATGATCGAATATCCCGGCGTCGACCATATCTTTACCACCGGCGATGTCGAAGCGGTGCTCGGCGACATCGAAGAATTCGTCACGGGGCATCGCGAGAGCTCCTCGAGCGACTTCGAACGCGTTCTTGCCACGGTGTTGTTCACCGACATCGTCGATTCGACGCGCAGCGCCGCTGAAAAAGGCGACCAGGCATGGCGGAGACTGCTTGACAGTCATGATCAACTGGCCATTCAAACGGTCGAAAAGCATCGCGGGATCTTGGTCAAGTCCACCGGCGATGGAATTCTGGCAACGTTCGATGGACCGGGCCGCGCGGTTCGCTGCGCCCTTGCATTCGGAACCGCCTCAAAGCAGATCGGCCTGCCTTTACGTGCGGGTCTCCATACGGGGGAAATCGAAATCAGGGGCCGGGATATCGGAGGCATCGCGGTGCATGCCGCGGCCCGTGTCATGGCCCAGTCTCAGCCCAGCGAAGTTCTGGTTTCAAGAGTTGTGACTGACCTCGTGGCCGGGGCAGGTCTGAAATTCGCCGAGCGCGGCTCGCACGAACTCAAGGGCCTTCCGGGCCGATGGGATTTGTTTGCCGCGAGTGCGTAACGCGCTCACGCCCTAGTCGATCGCCCGGCCGGTCACCGCGCTCAACTCGCGCACCAGCCGATCGGACATCTGGCCGGTGATCGGAATCTTGCGCTCGCGCTCGAATTTCTGGATCGCGGCTTGCGTATCCGAGCCGACGGTGCCGGTCGGCTTCAGTTGGCCGTAGCCGTAGTCGGTCAGCGCGCGCTGTACGGCGGCGACGCGGCGCGACGCGATGATCAGATCGCCCAGAGGATCGCTGCGGGTCGAGACCGGGATCGGCGCCGGCGGCCGCGCGACAGTTGCGGACGCAGGCGTGCCGGCTGGCTTGACGACAGTCGCCGGGGGATCGGCCGGTTTCATTTCGACGGGCCGGGGTTCGGCGAGTTTGATATCGGCCGGTTTCAACGTGGCTTCGGCAGGGCGCGGCCTCGGCAACGGGCTAACGGAAGCGGCCACAGGAGCGCTCGCAGCCCCGAACATCGGCGACGGATGATGCCCCGCCTGCATGAACATCGCATTGGCGATGATGGCGCTGACGGCGGCAAAGGCCAGCGCGCCCGCGATCAAATCTTTCGGGCTGTGCAGCAGCATGCGCATCGCCAGATTCCGTTCAACGCTTTCCTCGATCGCAATCGCGCTTGCGCCACGGCGGCGGCGCGGCATGTCGTCATCCAATGTCATTCTCTTAGGCACTTTTCTTCACCTGGTACGGTTGATCCTGAAGTCCGGTTCGCGCGCCGGGGGTAAGCGTCGCGATATTGCTCGTTTGCTGCTCGGCCTGCGGCGTGAACGCGAGCGGCAATGCGATGGCAACGGTGGTGCCTTCGTCGAGCTTGCTCTGCACGGTCATGTCGCCGCCGTGCAGCGCGACCAGGCTTTTCACGATCGACAGCCCAAGACCGGTGCCCTCGTGACGCCGCTGATAGGTTTTTCCGGCCTGAAAGAACGGATCGCCGATCCGCTTCAGGTCGTCAGCCGCAATGCCGACGCCGTTATCGGCGACGCGCAATACCAGCCGCGACCCCTCGATGCCTGCGGACACCGTCACCGTGCCGCCGCGCTCGGTGAACTTGATGGCATTGGAGACGAGGTTCAGCACGATCTGCCTGAAGGCACGCGGGTCGCCGGTCATATCAGGCAGATCTTCCGGCGCGCGGGTGACGAGATCGATGCCGTTCTCCCGCGCCTTCAGCGCCAGCAGATTGCAGCAACTGACCAGCGCGCCGCGCGGCGCAAACGGCTCCGGCGAGATTTCAAAATTGCCGGATTCCATTTTCGACATGTCGAGAATGCCGTTGACCACCGAGAGCAGATGCTGGCCGGAATCGTTGATCAGCTGCGCGTATTCCTTGCGCCTGACAGCATCGATCATCAGCACGTCTTCCTGCGCGATCATTTCGGAGAAGCCGATGATGGCGTTGAGCGGCGTGCGCAGCTCGTGGCTCATGGTGGCGAGGAAGCGGCTCTTGGAGGCGTCGGCCTGTTCGGCGGCGGTGCGCGCGGAATCGAGCGCCTGCTCCTGAATTTTCCGGCCGGTGACGTCGCGCATCACCGCAACCACCTCAGACTCCGAGACCGCCGTTTCCGCGGCCTGCTCAAGCGGCCGGCAGCGCATTTCGACCCAGATGAAGTCGGAGCTACGCGCCCGCGATGCCTCGCGCCGGACCCGGAATTCGACGCTGCGCGCTTCGCCGCCACGCGCTGCATCAGAGAGTGCGGTGAGATAGGCCGGGCGATCCGCGACATGCACGCGATCGAACAGTCCATGCCCGGTCAGGCGCGAGACCGGCGTTCCCAGCAAGGTTTCCGCCGCCGGCGAGATGAACTGCACCGCGCCGTTGCGGCGGTGGCGTGAAATCACGTCGCTCATGTTGCGCGCCAGCAGGCGATAGCGGTCTTCTTCCGAGTTGAGCAGCGCCGTGCCGGTACGCGCCAGCGACTCCGCGCCGAACGCAAGCGCCGCCGCATAGAGCGTCGCCGAGGTAATTCCGAATGCCATGAACACGCCACGCGCCGCGGCATTGGCTTCCGGCAATACGCCGATAGAACTCGCAACAATCAGCGCGATCGCGCAGGACAGCGCCAGTGCCGAGGCAAAAGCCACCACGCGGCGCGATGCCGACAGCGAGGCTTCCAGCGGAACCGCGATCAGCCAGACGGATGCGAAGGATTCGATGCCGCCGGTGGTGGCTGCCACCATCATGACCAGACCCGCCAGCGCCAGCGACGACAAGACATGGGCGCTTTCATAGCGTCCGGTACGCGACAAAAACCAGGACAAAAGAATCGGCGCGATCAGCCAGGCGAACGCCCCGACCTCAAGCGCGGTGGGCGCGCCGCGCAGCGCCAGATAAACCGGGAATGCCGCGAAGGCCGCGAGGCTTCCCAGCAGCCGCGGCGCCATGAAGGCGCGATGCCGCGCGCCGGTCAGCGCGTCATAGCGCGCCGACGGATGCAGCAACGCATCGAGACAATCGCGGATCAATTTCAAAACGGTCACGGCTCTCGCGCTTCGGCTTGCTCGTCATGTCTGACGCGCCGGAACGCCCCCTTTTTTGTTGCCTCAACCTGTCAGAGCGAACTTAAGCGAACGCTAAGGCACCGGCGCTGCCTGCGAAACACCGCGCATAACGGCCGGTTTTGCGTTGTTCGGCCGGCGCATTCGGCGCGAATGGTGAATGCCAAGTTTCCGGCGCGGAACCGGTATGGTTTCGAAATGGTGGATGCGCCGAACGGGGTACTTACAATTGCAACGGCGGCATCAATCGAAAATTTACGCCGAATCAAATCGTTCGGCTTTTTTACAAATTTTCCGCGATTTTGGCTCAATGCAGACACTTGCGGTTTATCGACACCTGTTACGAAAAGGGTCGATTGCGAGATCAATCGCAGCGGAATGAAAAGACGGACGGGGTTGCGAAATGTTTTTCCTGCTTCGCATGGCATTCTGGCTCGGGCTGGTGCTGGTGCTGTTGCCCAGAGACAAAACGCCTGAGTCGGAGAAGTTGCCGCAGGTCGGCGCCTCCGAAGCGGTGTCGGCTGCGACCGCGGCGGTGTCCGATATGAGCCAGTTCTGCAAGCGTCAGCCGGCGGCGTGCGAAGTCGGCGGCCAGGCCGCGACCGTGATCGGCCAGCGCGCCCAGGACGGCGCGCGCAAGCTGTACCAGATCATCACCGACAAGAAGTCGTCCGACCATACCGGCTCGATCGGCGGCATCGAGGGCGCAGACGCCGCGGCCATTGGCGCAGCCCCTCGCGACACGCTGACCCCGGACGACCTGCAGGCCGAATGGCAATTGGCCGCCCCTGCTTCGGCCGCCGCGAATTAGGTCCGGAACACTCGCTTTCGAACGTCCGCAATCCTATATATGTCCCACAAGGAGACATGCGGGCCACGATGACGACGATCGACGAAATCCGGGATAATTTTGCGCTGCTGGACGATTGGGACGACCGCTACCGGTACGTTATCGAACTCGGCCGCACGCTCGACCCGATGCCGGAAGCCGAGCATTCCGCCGCCAACAAGGTGCAGGGCTGCGCCAGCCAGGTCTGGCTGTCGCGTAAGCTTGCCCGCAGCGGCAGCGACGAACCGGTGCTGAGCTATCTCGGCGACAGCGACGCCCATATCGTCCGCGGCCTGATCGCGATCCTGCTGACACTTTATTCGGGCAAGACGCCGAAAGATATTCTTTCGACCGACGCCATCGCGCTGTTCGATGAACTCGGATTCCGCGAGCATCTGACGCCGCAGCGCTCCAACGGCCTGCGCGCCATGGTCGAGCGCATCCGCACCGACGCCCGCGAGACGCTGGCCGCGGCGTCGTGAACGCTCCTGTTCCGTCATTGCGAGCGTAAGCGAAGCAATCCAGAAGCTTTCAGCAAGACTGGATTGCTTCGTCGCAAGCGCTCCTCGCAATGACGATCTAGCTCGTAGGATGGGCAGAGCGAAGCGAAACCGATCGCACCCTAATATTGCATTTTTAACCCAGAAGCCCTAGATCATCGGCACGTGCTGCGGGGCGGATCACTGCTTGCAAATCTCCCGCAGACAATTGGGGCCGGGTCCTATGGGACGCCGGCTCTTTTTATTTCCGCAGCATCTCCAAAACTATTTTTTGACATTCTGCTCAAACCGCGACGCCAGAGCCAGCGAGCGCCGGTTGTAATACGGTCCGTTTACTTGCTGCCGAACGCCGCATCCGCCGCCAGCCAAATGCGGATCCGCGCGCTTGTCTCTCCCCTCGCCTCGTCGCGCAGGCCGTAATGCCGCGCCAGCCGGTCGAGGCCCAATTGCAGCACGATCTTGGCCGAGCGCAGCGGCCAGCCGCGTTCGCGCTCGACTTCCTCGAGCCCGCGCAGAAAACAGCAGACGTCCATCAGCAGCCCGGAAAACTCCGGCCCGCAGGCTTCCATCGCAAGCCGCACACGCTGCCGCGACGCGATGACCAGATCGGTCATCTCGCCGGCTCCGTTTCCGGCGGTGCGCGAGCGGCCGGTCGGTGCCGACCAGTCGGAGGTCACGCGCGGCGACAGATGCCCGCGGGTGAAATCCGCGCGCAGTTTTTCGCCGGCGATGAACTGGTTCGGACTGATCATGCCGCGGCCGTCGCGGCCTTTGCGGCGCGCGAGCCACGCCAGCGGGCTTTCGCTGTCGTTCACCAGCACGCTGATCGCGCCGGTCTCGGTCGCGATCTCGCGCGTCGCAAGATCGAGATGCTGCGCACGAAATGAATCGATGCCCTCGGCCGGCGGATTTTTTGCGTCGCGCGGCGTGATCTTGTCGCAGGTGCGCTGGGCCGGCTTCATTGGCAGAACTCCTGCGCCGCTTCAGCCTGCTGGAAGGCTTCCCATCCGGAGCGGCAGAACAGATCGAGCGCCTCCAGCCGGCAATCCAGCCAGATATCGTCGCGGCCATCCTCGACCACGCGGCAGGCGTGCGAGACGGTGGTGCGGTCGCGGCCGAACACCCGGCTGATGGTCTCGAAACCCAGTTCGAAACTGGTGTTGGCCAGATACATCGCGACCTGCCGCGCAAAGGCTGTGCGTGGCGCGCCCCGCGTCGGCGCGTACAGGTCCATGAATTCCAGCGCAAAATCGCGTGCCACGCAGAACGCGACCCAGTGGCAGGTTCGCTCCGGAGGGGACAGCGTGGCGGGGGAATTCCCAGTTTGCGCGGGAACGGAGGTGTGCTGGAGCATCGGCGGGGCGTCAGTTGCAGGAATATATTCTACAACTTATCCGATATTCAAGCCCCGGGGATCGTAATCTCATATATGCCTTTGACACCACAAGAACAATATGTAGTAATATCAAGGCCGTGACAGGGTGGCTTGACGACAACGAAAATTTGCCCCAGAAATGAGGCATGAATAAGGATGAAAAACCTAATACTGAGATTGAAGTCACGCCTGCGATGGTCGAGGCGGGCGTGCGCGTGCTCTATGCGAGTTGCTCTATTGAGAACCCTCTTCATGATCCGGATCGGATGATGGTCCGGGAATTGTTTCTTGAAATGGTACGGGCTGAGCGTCAGTAACTTTCATCTCGGCAAGAAGAGCATTTAATCTCTTTTCGACCTCAATCACGTTGCCAGTGAATACTAAAATCTCCCTTCCGGTGAGCGGGGCGTGTTTTTTAGTTTTTGATCTGGCATCAAATTGGTTCGGTTTTAGCCTGGGTTTGCCGTCATCTTCTGTACCATCAAAAATGGTGTGGTGCGCTAGTCGAACCCTTATGTCATTCAAGGGTTTTAGTTTTGCGGCCAGTGATCCCCATTCCGATTTGTGGTCCGCATATTTCGTCTCTATCAAGAATAGGTCATCAATGATCGTGAGCCACGAATAAAAATTCATTATCGAGTATAAGATCAGGCCCGTCTTCTGTTCACTTGTGCCAAGCAACTTTGCGGCTATTTGTACAAGCACACCCTCCATTAAGGCCCAAAACGAAATGCCCTGTCCAACGGACGAATAGAAAATAGATCTCTCAGCGACACGATGTCGAGCCTCAGAATCCGTCTCTGCCATGGTGAGCTCCCGATGAACAAAAAATCAGATGACAACTACAGTGACGAAGAAGCGGAGCGCCGCTTAGTGGCAGCTCTGCGAGGTTCAAAAATCACCGGCCATAAGCCGATGGCGGATATTCCGAAGAAGCGAGCGGCGAAGAAAACGAAGAAGAGGTCCGTAAAGTAAGGCTAATTGCGTTCTAACGCTAGGCAGGACCTGCAACCGCCAATTGGTAGCGCTCGGCTGCCAACTTGCTAACGTTGCGGCATGAAAAACCAGCCCGCCCCTGAGCACAAATGTCCGGCCTGCAATGGCGCTGGATACTTGATGGTGAAGCAGCCCGCAGAGCCCAGCCGTAGAATTTACGCGCGATGCGAGAGGTGCGACGGCAAGGGATGGGTGACGCAAGCCAACTGAGTCAGGCTTACTCTCTGGTCATGTATGCGAAGGCTCCAAAAACGACGAAGCCAGCTAAAGCGAAGGCGAGGAGTTGGTAGGCGTCCTTGTGCCCGCCATCAATGCCGATGATCGAAAAGATAATCATCAGCCCTCCGATGAAGCCCCAAAGAATCAGCAACGCGACTGCAATTGCATTTACCAATCTCACTGTCATTCCCCCGTCTGTCGGCGCAAAGAACTTAGCATCCCAAGACATTCAACGCCCGATGCTTGCAGGCTTGGCATGAAGCGCCGTGCGGTCTCCGGTTAGTTCTTCGGCGTAGTCGTCAATCGCGATCTTGAGACGTTCGTGGGCGTGGCCGCGATTCTTTGCCTTGAAAATCAGATAGTCCCGAATGACACGTACGGCTTCAAGATCGGCCGCACGTCCGGCGCGGTCCCGCTCCTCCTCAAACCGGCGTTTTTTCTCTGCGGCCCACGCGCGCCCGGCGGCGCGATTCTCTGCCTTGGTCATAGCCGCATTTGAAGCAAATCGGCTGCGGCTAGGCAAATCGTCCCACTAGTTGGGGCTGGAACCATGGCGCACTACTGCCGGTCGCGCGGACTGTCTATCAAAAAAGTCGGGTGGCTATGGATTTGAACGGAACCTATAATGGAGAAATGTAGCCGAGTGGGAGAAGTCATAGCGATGGCCGGATCGGCAACTAAGCGAGTTTTTGATCGAGCTGAGAATCTTCTCAGCGCTGGGCCACAAATTCCTCGGCCGCCCATGATGACCAAAAACGGCCGTAAACTCCGACAGAGATTAATGGACATCGAGACTGCACTAAGTAGTGCGATGAATGGCTGGCGGACTGAACTGGTTAAACTGAGGAGCGGCTTCAAGGCGGATTTTGAAGAAGATATCCGCATTTCTGACGACGAGATCGGATCGCTACGCAAGTTGGAACAACTGATTATAACAACTCAAAACAATAACACGGCTCGGAAAACTCTTCACTTTGTGATGTCACTTCAGTTTGAACAATTAGAAAGCGCGGTGGTTAATCAAGAGGGCGTTGCGGAACTTGTGCGCAACACTGCCTCGCGCCTGAAAAAGGAAACAACTTTAGAATATGACGCGCGGGTGGAATTTTTAGAGCTTCTAGAAAATTTCTACCGCGACAGGTCATACTTAAAGATTCCTCCGACCCCCGCCGCGCTTAGGGTCTCACTTGAAGCCTGCGAAAGAGAGTTTGAAACTGAGGGTGCCACCGGCAGCGATTCCCAATTAAATCGTCTTATTCAAGAAATTAAGAAATTTGGTTTGCCAGTGGATTTCATTCGCGATGGTGAAGTTGAGTTAGCCAAGAGAAAAACCGAGATTGAGCAGTTCAATCACGCTCAATGGGAAAAGTTCAATGTGATGAAATCCTCTGCTTTGGCTAGTCCTGTGCCAGAGATCGTCGGGATGATGCGTACAGCACAGACAATATTATCGGAAAAGGAACGATCCCTTCGGAGGGATTGCGACGTAACTAGACGGACAATCGAAACGATCTCAAGGGGCGCCGCGTCCGAACACTTTTCCGAGGAATTCCTGCGTCGTGCGCTTGGGTATCGGCTTGAACCTAAAGTGATGCTACATCAGGCCACACTCAAGCAACTGGACGCGATGCTTGAGCTTCTGGCCCAAATTGATCCCGATCGGCGGCGGGAGAAAACTCAAGAAGCCGAGAAATTTGATAAACAGTTAGCCACTACCCTAAATACGCCGGCGCACACGGCGGGCGGCGCGGCGGATAAGCAACGCGTGTTGGTCGCCCGATGGGGGGCACTTGCCGCCGCTTGTGTCACTATTTTTGGATTCATCATTGGGATAGCTGTCCCTGGCCCCATAACTGGTTCATTGTTTCCTATTGGACTCGGGCTCTGGTGGACGGTTGGTACATTCGTTCGTGTTTATGATTTAGCGTAGGACATGCCAGAGAATCTTCCATCGACGCTGCTTGGTTTTGCCAAACAAGCAAAGTTCGCGCCCGCCGCGTTTTTGGCGGCATATGGTGTATGGGCCGGCCAATATGCCGCGATGTTTGAGAGTGGTCCTGCGCGGGTTGTTGCCTCATGGCTATGCATTGCGGCAATGGTGATCGGTATCAGCTTGATCGCGGTTTCAGCGATCAAGCTTGTCAGGTCTGATTGAATTATCTTTTCGCCGATGGATAAATCGCTTCGGTTGCTTCTTGCGCCAACGCAGGAAGCGCCGGGCTTGCTTTGAAAAGTCGGGCTTAGTGAGTCCCCCGATACGTGAGACGCTTACCAGCCGCACTCTTCACGGCAAGCGTCGCACGGTCGCCATCGTTGTAACCAAGTACGATCCTGTGATTGTAGCGGAAATCGTACTCTGCCAAATACCGATGCAAATGTTTCTCTTTGCAATGCTGATAAACGCCGCGCATACCGCGCTTGAAAATTGAGAAGTAGCCTTCAACGGAGTTGGTGGTAATCGTCAGCGTTTCGACTACGGGCTTGCCGTCCGGGCGCAACTGATCGGTGACAGTGTTCCAATAGCGAGCATATTCATTCGCGCTGTGCTTCACGGTCTCGTGGGCGAAGAACGTATCTGCAACATCACTATACAGCTTGCTTTCATCCGTATGAATGCGGGTCTCGCGCGCGATGTTTTCGTTAATGATGGTGCTCACAGTGGCTTTGTCGGCAACGGCAACATGAAACGAGCGAACGCTACCGCCGCGCTCTACCAAAGAAACAATGGCGCGCTTGTTTGACGGGCCGGTGCGACCGCCCTTGGTAAAGGGACGGCCGGTCGTGGTTGTCGTGCGCTGTTTTTCTTTGGTGATGGGGCCGAAATATGTTTCGTCGGCTTCAACGATTTTGCCTTCGCCGCCGATAGGCTCTAAGCCCCCATCGCGCATGGACTCGCGAATGCGGTGCGCCATGAACCAAGCGCTGCGATAGGTGACACCGATCGTGCGGTGCAGTTGGTGAGCGGAGAAGCCTTTCTTTGACGCGGTATAGAGTGCGAACGCCAGAACCCACTTATGCAAGGCGATATGCGAGCGCTCCATGACGGTTTTCATGGTGACGGTGAAATCCTTGCGGCATTCCTTGGCCGCACAGCGGTACACGCCAGCCCGTTTGGTGGGGTAGCTGTGGCCGACAATGCCGCAATGAGGGCAAACGGTGCCATCCGGCCAAAGCGTCCGCTCCAGATACTCTCTGGCGGCTTGGTCGTTGCAGAACCGGGGTTCGGTGTAGGCAGTCATGGCTCAAGTCCCTTTTGCTGCCCCTCATACAGCATATGGGGCTTGTGGTGTCAACGATATATTTGGGATCGTAATCCTAAAAATATTTTTTTGCGCTGGTTCCCTAGTGCGAAAAACGCTGCAATATCACAATACTTGCCACCTATTTCCGCCGCCGACGCTGCTGGCCCAGGCCCATTTTCTTGGCCAGCTGCGAGCGCGCCACCGCGTAATTCGGCGCAACCATCGGATAATCGGGCGGCAGGCTCCATTTGTCGCGGTATTGTTCCGGCGTCATGTTGTACTGGGTCCGCAGGTGCCGCTTCAGCGATTTGAAGCGCTTGCCGTCCTCGAGACAGACCAGGTAATCCGGGGTCATCGATTTCTTCACCGACACCGCGGGCTTGGCCGGTTCGAGCGGCAATTCAGTGCGGCCGGTCGATACCCGCAGCAACGCCGCGTGGATCTGGCCGATCAAGGCCGGGATTTCGGAAGCCGGCGTCGGGTTGTTGCTGACATAGGCCGACACGATATTGGCCGTGAGATCGATGAAGCTTTTGCTCGCGGGTTCGGTCATGGCCAGAAATCTTTCGAAGACCTGTCTTTACTTGGCTAGTATGTGCGAATTCTCGTGGGCATGACAAGAAGCGCCCGAATCTACAGCGCTTTATTATTGCGGCAAGATTTCCCGAAGTATAGGCAGCTCAAGGCCGCTGATCGAGATGCGAGCGCAGTTCATCGATGGAGGCAAATCGCATCATGCCCTCGGGCATTTGGGCCTCGATCGAACCGTCGGAATACAGCGAATAGGCCATGCCATCGACGACGCCTGACTTGAGCACGGTCACCGGCGGCGGCTCCTCGCTTCGCGTCACCGGCGGGCTAGCCGGCGTGGGCGTTCCGGGATTTGGCTCAGCGAATGTCGAAGGCGTTCGGCTGCGTCGTAACGCGTCGGATCGCGGGCGTTCCGATTGCGGCCAGGCGTCCTCGAATGACACGGGCGGCGGAGGTTCAGCCGGAGGCAGGACCGGCGGCGCGACAGGTGGCGCGGGCACCGGACCGGGATCGGCCGCGGCTGGACCGGAGGTTTGCGCCGCCGCGCGTTCGCGCTCCTTGCGCGATGACGACGAGAACAACAGATTGCGCCGCGGCTTGGTGGCCGGTGCAGGCTCCGGCGATGCCGGTTCGGGCGCGATGTCGCCGCGCCCGCGCGCGCGGGTTGCAGCTTCGTCCTGCCAGGGAGTTGGCGATCCGGTTGACGGCGATGGCTGCGCAGCCTCGGCGCCATCGAGTTTTTCGGCCGCAGGCTGGTCGCCGGATGCCGTGGCTGCGGGCTGCTGTTCAGCTTTCGCGCGCGGCGCCGCCAGATTTGCCGGGCCGAGACGCTGCGCTATGTTTCGAAGTTCGCGGACCACCACGTAAAGCCCGAGCAGGATGAACCCGGTGCAGGCCGTGACCACGCCGGCGACAATCAGCGTTTTGCCGACCTCGAACTCCTTGTCCTGAATTCCAAAGCCGATCGCCAGAAGGCCCGCTACGAGAACGCCAAACCCTGCGACCAACAGCCCTTTCATCATCAGCTCCCCCAACCGCGCTCAGCTGAGTCGCAGCGCCCGATGCCACGATACCGTCATATTGCCGATCCCGCCAACGAGATTTCCGTAACGCCGGAACCGCTTCAGGCTGCGTTCATATTGCGGGTGGCATAAGCGACCCGAATACGACGAAGGTCTTTACCCTGCCCTCAAATGCTGCGCTGCATCAGGAAATTAAGCCACAATTCGCAATTACTTGGTCCCGGAACTGCGCTATATGGATGCCGGGGAAACGAGGCTCAAAAGCGCTAAAGCTGAGCCGCAGGGGACACCGGGTTACCAATAGCCATGTCATCCATTACGACCTCGACCATCGACACGCCTGCGCGGCGCTCGGTGGAACGAACGTGTGACGATCTCGCCATCCTGGTGCTGGCCGCCGTCGGCTTGATCGCAAGCCTGACGTTTCGCGACTACGGCCTCGGCTGGGACGATTACACCCACGCCGAATATGCCGACCTGCTGCTGCGCATGTACGGCTCCGGCTTCAAGGATACCGCCGCACTTTCGTTCGCCAATCTGTACATGTATGGCGGCGGCTTCGACATGGCGGCAGCACTGCTGCACAAGATCATTCCGCTCGAACTGTTCGAGACCCGCCGCCTGCTCGGCGCCGTGGTCGGCCTGATCGGACTTGCGGTGACATGGCGGCTGGGACGGCGCGTCGGCGGCCCGCTCGCCGGCCTCGCGGCGCTGCTGCTGCTGGCGCTGTGCCCGACCTTCTACGGGCACATGTTCATGAACCCGAAGGATGCGCCGTTCGCGGTAGCGATGGTGATCCTGATGCTCGGCCTGGTTCGGCTGGCCGAGGAATATCCCTCGCCCTCGCCGCGGACCATTCTGATCGTCGGCCTCGGCGCCGGCCTGTCGATCGGCTCGCGCATTCTCGGCGGGCTTGCGCTGATCTATGCCATGATCGGCTTTATTCCGATGTTCATCGAAGAGGTAAATACTCACAGCGCCCGCGAAGCCGCGCACCGTTTCTTCCACGTGGTGGTTGTGCTGCTGCCCGGCCTGGTCCTCGGCTACCTCGTGATGGGCCTGATCTGGCCGTGGTCGATCATGGAGCCCGGCAATCCATTCCACGCTTTGACCTATTTCTCGCACTTCTTTGAAAAGCCGTGGAAGGAAATGTTCGACGGCGCGCTGGTGTCGGTGCCGGACATGCCGTGGTCGTACCTGCCGACGCTGTTCGCGCTGCAGTTGCCGGAAATCCTGCTTGGTCTGGCCATCGCCGGCGTGGTCGGCACCTTCATGTCGCTCTCGCGCAAGGATGTGCCCGCCCGCCGCAAGACCATCCTGCTGATGCTGACGCTCGCGGCCACGCTGCCGCTGATCGTCGCAATGGTAAAACGTCCGGCGCTGTACAACGGCATCCGCCATTTCATTTTCGTGATCCCGCCGATGACGGTGCTCGCCGGTGTCGCGTTTGCGTGGCTGATGGATTGGCTGAAACAGCATCGCCGCAGTTGGCAACCCGCCGTGGTCGCGGTGTTCGCATTCGGCCTGATGCTGCCGCTGGGCGAGATGATCCGCCTGCATCCCTATCAGTACACCCACTTCAATCATATCGCGGGAACGGTTCGCGCCGCCGACGACCTGTTCATGCTGGACTATTGGGGCCTGGCGCTGAAGCAGGCTTCCGACAGCCTGCGCGAGGAACTGGTCGAGCGGCAGGAAGTCGCGCCGCGCGGCCGCAAGTGGAAGGTCGCGGTGTGCGGCCCGCAACGCCCCGCGCAAGTGGCGTTGGGTCCGGATTTCACCATCGGCTGGGACAGCAATGCTGCCGACTTCGCGATGACGCTGGGCGAATTCTACTGCAAGGGCCTGACCGCGCCGGTGATGGTGGAAATCAAGCGCGACGACGTGGTGTTCGCGCGCGTCTACGACATCCGCGGCCGCAGCATTTCCGGCCTGCTGGCAATCCCCGCCCCGTAAGGCCGAGGCACCGCCGCCCGGCAAGCATGACTGCCACGCAACCGCCGCGCCTTGCTGCCAATCGGCGACAGGGCTAGCATCGGTGCGACAATCAACAGTTCGCCACGGGAGAAACCGGTCATGTCACCAGCGGAAGCTCGCCTGAAGGAAGTGCCGTCCGATATGACGGACGCCGAATGGAATCAGCGCGTCAATCTCGCCGCCTGCTACCGCCTGATCGCGCATTATGGCTGGGACGATCTGGTCGACACCCACATCTCGGCCCGGGTGCCCGGACCCGAGCATCATTTCCTGATCAATCCTTATGGCTTGATGTTCGAGGAGATCACCGCATCGAGCCTGGTCAAGGTCGATCTCGACGGCAACCAGCTCACCAAGAGCGAGTACAGCATCAACCCGGCTGGCTTCACGATCCACTCCGCGATCCACGAAGTGCGCGAGGATGCCGGCTGCGTGCTGCATCTGCATACGCCCGACGGCACCGCGGTCGCGAGCTGCATGGAAGGCCTGCTGCCTTTGAATCAGACCGCGCAGCTTGTCACCCACGACCTCGCCTATCACGACTATGAAGGCGTCGCGCTCGACCACGACGAACGTCCGCGCCTGCAAAAGGACCTCGGCAACAAGAACCACATGCTGCTGCGCAATCACGGCACGCTGACGGTCGGCCGCTCCGTCGCCTCGGCCTTTGAGCGCATGTTCCATCTGGAGCGCGCCTGCACCATGCAGGTGCGGACCCGGATGCTCGGCCCGACCGCCTACCCGGTCGACAAGCTGGTGATCGAGAAGAACGAAAAGGTGTTCGGCAATCCCGATCGCGCGGAACTGCGCTCGACCACGCTGGTGTGGCCGCCGCTCTTGCGCAAGCTCGATCGGCTGGATCCCGGTTACAAGAACTGAGAATCCAGTGTAGACTGACGCCCACACGACCTCTGCACTTCCATCCAAACGCCGCCCAATTCCGGGCGGCGTTTTTAGTTTGCCGTCATTCCGGGGCGCGCGTCTTCGCGCGAACCCGGAATCCATAACCACCATCGTGAGTATGGATTCCGGGTCTGCGCCAAGAGGCGCATCCCGGAATGACGAAATCTCGGAACGCGCTAAGACCTCACCGCGGCGCATCCGCGAACGCTGCGAGAATCCGCGCCCACGAGCGAATGCCCTTGTGAAAACTCTTCAGGTCGTATTTTTCGTTCGGCGAATGAATATTGTCGTCGTCGAGCCCAAAGCCGACCAGCACCGTATCCAGGCCGAGCGTCTTCTTGAAATCCGCGACGATCGGGATCGACGCGCCTGAACCCATCAGCACGGTCTCCTTGCCCCATTCGTCAGTCAATGCACGCTTGGCGGCGGCGAGCGGCTTCATGTTCCAGTCGAGCGCGATCGCCGGCGCGTTGGAATGGTCGATGAATTCCGCCTTGCAGTCCGCTGGCAGCCTCGCGGTGACATAATCGCGAAACGCTTTACGGATCTTGGCGGGATCCTGGCCCTCAACCAGACGGAACGAAACCTTTGCCGCCGCCTCCGCGGGGATCACCGTCTTGGAGCCTTCGCCCGTGTAGCCGCCGATGATGCCGTTGATATCGCAGGTCGGACGCGACGACACTTGCTCGATCAGCAGGCGGTCCTTTTCGCCCGCCGGAATCGAAAGCCCGATCGGCTTCAGGAATAAGTCCGGCGTCAGGTTCAGTTTCTTCCACTGTTCGAGGATATCCGCCGGCAAATCCTTCACCCCGTCATAGAATCCGGGCATGGTGATATGGCCGTTGTCGTCGTGCAGGCCACCGAGAATGCGGGTCAGCACGCGGATCGGATTTTGTGCGCCGCCGCCGAACACGCCCGAATGCAGATCGCGGTTCGCCGCCTTGATTTTCACCTCTTGATATACGAGGCCGCGCAGCGACGTGGTGATCGCCGGCGTATTGCGGTCCCACATGCCGGTGTCGCAGACCAGTGCGAAATCGGCTTTGAGATCGTTCTTGTTTTGCTCGAGAAACGGCACGAAATTCTTCGATCCGATTTCCTCTTCGCCCTCGATCACGATGGTGATATCGACCGGCAGCGAACCGGTTACGGACTTCCAGGCCCGGCAGGCTTCGACGAAGGTCATCAACTGACCCTTGTCGTCCTCGGCGCCGCGCGCAACGATGATCTTCCGTCCGTCGGCATGGTCCGTAATCGCCGGCTCGAACGGCGGGCGATGCCACAGATTCAAGGGATCGACCGGCTGCACATCGTAGTGGCCGTAGAACAGCACATGCGGCCGCGCGCCGCCGTTTGCCTTGCCGTTGCTGGTGGCCACGATGGCTGGATGACCCGCGGTCGGCTTGACCGCGGTCGCAAATCCGAGGGTCGCGATATCCTTCGCAAGATGATCCGCCGCCGCCTTGCAATCCCCGGCGAAGGCCGGATCGGCCGAGATCGATTTGATCCGCAGCAGCGCAAACAGCCGCTCCAGGCTATTGTCGAGATCGGCATCGATACGGTCGAGGACCGGCTGAAGTTGCGAACTGTCGGACATTGAGTTTCCTTACGTGGAACTTGGTAGATCGGAATTGTCTCGCGCTGGATTGCGGATGTACCAGACCAGTCCTGCGATGAGAACGGCCGTCGCTGCAAGATTGTTTCCGAGCGCCTGAAGATAGATCGGGTACATCGGAAACGACAGCGTCATCAGGCCGCCGGCGAGCGCCAGCAACGTCCACGTCGCTGCGCGCGCGGCGGGCCGCGGATCATACGCGGCGCGGTGGATCAGGATGGTCATGGGAAAGAACAGCCACATGAAATAATACTGGCGGGCCAAAGGCGAGGCCACCGTCATCAGGCAGAACAGGATTCCCAACTCTTCGGCGTTGGACTCGCGCGTCACTTTCGAAGCTGGCGGCAACACCGCCACGAATCCGAGCCCGATCAGGAACGACACCGCGAGCACCACCCAGTTCGCGGTTTTGAAATCGAGGTCGAACAGGTTCATGGTTTGGGGCGGCTTGGTCGGATCATCTTGGTTGTAGTTGATCGGCCGCGTCAGCCGGTGCGTCACCGCGATGATGGATTGGTTAACCCACGACCAGTTCTGCTCGTCGCGTTGTCCGAATCCCTTTTCCGAACTCGAGCCGATCATGCCGCGATACCAGGTCGATAGCTCGGAGATGTTGCGTTCGAAGCCGCGAACCGGCGCCGGCACCAGAAACAGAAAAATGCCCGTGAACGCGATCATGCTCGCCGCGGCCGCCCAGCGCCGCCGCCACAACAGATAAGGCAGCACCGCCGCCGGGAAAACCTTGATCGCGGTGGCGAGCGCGAACATGCCTCCCGCCGCCCATGGCCTGCCGTTTTGCAGCCACCAAAACCCGAGCAACATCATCGCCAGCAGAACAAGGTTGGGCTGGCCCAGATCGAACATGTCGAACACGAAGGTGATCGTGACGAAGCCGGGCAGCGCGGCCAACCACGGGCCGGGAATCCTTCCCGAGCCGGTCATCGCGTTCGAAAGCTGGCTTGTCATCCACCATGCCGCGGCGTTGATAAATGACAGGCACAGATAGAGAGGGATTTTTCCGACCCAACTCGGAATCGCAAGCAGCACTGCCGGCAGCGGCGGATAGATGAATTCGAAGTAGGCGCTGGGGTCGGCGGGATAGAGCGCTTTTCCCTGCAGCACCTGCTGCCCGGCCCAGAACCACAGCGGATAATCCTTGGTCTTGCCGTTGCCCCAGATTTCCGGAACTAGCACATCGGCGGTCAGCGCGATACAGGTGACGAGAAACAGAACGTCAAGCGGTCGCCGCAGCGATGGCCATCTCAGCACGAGGTATTCCCGCTGTGAACTAAGGCAGCGACATCTGCCTTCGCCTTCCGTTAGCAGAAAGCAAACAGGCTGCAAACCTGCCCGCCCCGCTCCGGCGAGATGGCCGTTAACTGGACTTGCGCGGGGAATTCTGCTTCACCCATGATCGTCTTCTCGCACCGGTAAATCGCGGGCTTTTGCCGGGACAACACGCCGATTTCATATGCTTTTTTACGAGCCGCTATTTCTCACGGTGTTTCCGGCGGTCTACGCGATCTATTTGCTGGCAACCGGCGCGCCCGCGAAGAAATGGACGCTGCTGATCGCCAGTACGCTGTTCTATCTCTGGGGCGAACCGGTTTTCGTACTGGTGCTGCTGGTCTCCACCGCGATTGACTACGCACTGTCGTTTTACCTGAACGATCCAACGCCCGCGCGCACGCGGCGGCTGGCGCTGACCATCGGGATCGTGGGTAATCTCGGCATTCTCATCATCTACAAATATGCCGACTTTCTCGCCGACAATCTCAATCTCGTTCTGTCGCCATTCGGCGCCAACCGGATTCCCTTGCTGCATCTGGCGCTGCCGATCGGCGTGTCCTTTGTGGTGTTCGAAAAGATCACCTATCTGGTCGACACCTATCGCGGCATCTCGAAGCCCGCCGCGTCATTCACCGACTATTGCCTGTTCGTACTGTTCTTTCCGAAACTGCTGGCGGGGCCGATCCTCAAATATCACGAGATGAAGGACCAGATCGCCTCCCCGCCGGCGGTCGATTGGCGCGATTTCGAGACCGGATTTCTACGCTTTGCGCGTGGCCTCGGCCGCAAGCTCCTGATCGCAGATCCGCTCGGCGCCTTCGTCAACCAGATTTTTGCCGCCGACCCCGCAAGCCTGAGCGCCGGCCATGCCTGGCTCGGGCTCGCGAGCTTCACGCTGCAAATCTATTTCGATTTTGCCGGCTATTCGGACATGGCGATCGGGCTTGCGCGCATGATGGGATTTCGCCTGCGCGAGAATTTCAACTCGCCCTACATCGCGCAATCGATCACCGAATTCTGGCGGCGCTGGCACATCTCGCTCACCACCTGGATACGCGACTATCTCTACATCCCGCTCGGCGGTGACCGCCGCGGCGACGCCCGCACCTACATCAATCTCTGGATCTGTTTCCTCGCCTCGGGGCTGTGGCACGGCGCCAGCTGGAACTTTGTGCTGTGGGGCGCCTATAACGGCCTGTTCCTCACCCTCGACCGGCTGTTCCTGCGCGATGCGCTGGCGCGGTGCGGCTGGGTCATCGCCACCGCCGTGACGCTGTTCATTGTCATGATCGGCTGGGCGATTTTCCGCTCGGATTCACCGGCGCATCTGATGCCATTCCTGGCGGCGCTGTTCGGCCTGTCGCACGCGACCACAGCGCTGGAAATCCCGGCCGAGGTGCCGTTCACGCTGATCCTCGGCGCGTTCATTTCGCTGCTGCCCGCGACGAGGCTGTATGGCCCGTTGACCAGCGCCTATGAAACGAAAGTTTGGCTGCGCTGGGCCACCATCGCCGCTTTGATCCTGATCTATGTGCTGGCGATTGCGCGCGCGGTGACGGTGCCGTTCCAGCCTTTCATCTATTTCAGGTTCTGACCCGATGAACCGGCTTTCCTTCTCTCACCCCATCGTCCGCGCGGCATTCTACCTGTTGCTGCTGGCATTGCCGCTGGCGAGCGCGTGGAATCTCGCGGTCGCGCCGAACCATCCTTCACTCGCCATCAAGATCGGCCCAAAGCTCGGCGGCGTCACCCGCGACGCACAGGTCGACCTGTCATGGGCATCGCTGCGCGACGGCAGTTTCCAGAAGGCCGTGGCAAGCCGCGTCACCGACGCGATGCCGGTCCGCCCGCTGCTGATCCGCATCAATAACGAGGTCCGTTTCGAACTGTTCGGCGAACTGACCGCCGCTCATGTGGTCAAGGGCGCCAACGGCCAGTTGATCGAGCGCTCCTATCTGGAGGAATATTGTTCGCGTACCGAGGATCAGGCCGCGAAATTTGCCGCCGACATCATTCCAAAACTGCTCGACATCCAGAATTACTACCGCGCCCGCGGCGGCGTCTTCGTCTATCTGGTGACGCCGTCGAAGGCGGCGCATCTGCCGGAATATTTCGTCGACCGCGTGCCCTGCCCGAGCACGCAAGCTGCACGGACGCAGCTCATTCCGCAATATGTCGATCTGCTTCGCAAAGCCGGTATCGACGTTGTCGATACCGCCGGGCTGATCCATTCGCTCAAGGGTAAATACGAGGTCGAGCTGTTCCCGCAGGGTGGCGTGCACTGGAACGATATCGGCGGCGCACGGGCGGTAACGGCCGTGGTTGAGGACATCAACCGCCAGGCCGGCCGCGAATTGGTGCCGCCGTTTACGTTCAGCTACACGCTGTCCGGCGTGACCAGCGGCGTCGACCGCGATCTTGTCGATCTGCTCAACGTGTTCTTTCCGCCGCTGTCGTATCTGACGCCGAAGGTGAAATTCCTCACCCAGGCTCCCTGCGCCGACCAGCCGGCACGGTCGATCGATGCGGCCCTCGTGGGCTCCAGCTTCAGCCACCTGCCCGGCCAGATCCTGATCGAGGACAACTGCCTGTTGAACCTGAACGTCTATTACTACATGCGGCTCGGCCGTTTCGGCGGCTCGCCCTACCACGAACTGCAACGGGATTTGAAGGACGCCGACCTCGTCCACCTGCGCGACGCAAAAATCGTGATCGTGGAGGAAAATGAGTCCTTCGTGGCGCGGACGGGTTATGTCAACGAACTGCGCAAGATCGTCATCACGCCTTGACTTCCTACACCTCTCCCCGCTTGCGGGGAGAGGTCGCCTCGCATCGTCAGATGCGAGGCGGGTGAGGGGGACTATCCGCGAGCGCGGTCGCAATAGTTTCCAGAACGCCCGCGACATTACTCAAGACATCATTGTTCCAAAAACGCAAAACCCGATAGTTATGCCTGGCGAGCCATTGATCGCGGACCACGTCATGCCGGTTGTCAGCATGCTGCCCGCCGTCCACCTCAATGATCAGACGGGCTTCGCGGCAAATAAAGTCGACGGTGTATGGGCCGATCGGTTCTTGCCGAACGAATTTGTGACCGTCGAGCGAGCGCGACCGAAGCCTGCGCCACAGCGCAAGTTCGGCATCGGTTGCATCGCGTCGCAGTCGGCGCGCGCGTTCCGTGCGAACTCCTTTTGCACCGCGCATGCTGAAGCTCCCCCTCACCCGGATTGCTTCGCAATCCGACCTCTCCCCGCAAGCGGGGAGAGGTGCAGAACTCACCACGCCCGGACGCCTACCGCCGCAACAGACTGCCGAGTGTGCCGCGGACCAGGGAACGGCCGACCGAACTGCCGAGCGAGCCGCCCACCGATTTGCCGAGATTGGCGGCCACGCCGCCGACCACCGTATTGGTGACCGAGCGCGTGACGTTGCGTGCGAGCAGCTGGCCGGTGGAAAGCTTTTGCCCGCGCGGACGATTGGTGCCGAAGATCATGCCGACAATGTTGGTGAGCTTATCGAGAACTCCGCCGCCCGCCGCAGCGTCGCCGGTCGCGCCGCCTGCTGCTGTCCCCGGCGACGCCGCCGTTCCGGCCACGCGTTTCTGCAGCACTTCGTAGGCGGACTCCGAGTCGATGGTGGTGTCGTATTTGCCCTTCACCGGGCTCTTGGCCATGATCGCCTTGCGTTCCTCCGGCGTGATCGGCCCGATCCGCCCGGTCGGCGGCCGGACCATGACGCGCTCCACCATCGCCGGCGTGCCGTTGCCTTCCAGGAACGACACCAGCGCCTCGCCCTTGCCGAGCTCCATGATGACCTTGGCGGTGTCGAGCTTTGGGTTGGGCCGGAAGGTCTGCGCCGCCGCCGCGACCGCCTTCTGGTCGCGCGGCGTGAACGCCCGCAGCGCGTGCTGCACGCGGTTACCGAGTTGGGCCAGCACCTTGTCCGGCACGTCGATCGGATTCTGGGTGACGAAATAGACGCCGACGCCCTTGGAGCGGATCAGGCGGACGACCTGCTCGATCTTGTCCATCAGCGCCTTCGGCGCGTCGTTGAACAACAGATGCGCCTCGTCGAAAAAGAACACCAGCTTCGGCTTTGGCGGATCGCCCGCCTCAGGAAGTTCCTCGAACAGCTCCGACAGCATCCACAACAGGAAGGTCGCATAGAGCTGCGGGCTCTGCATCAGCTTGTCGGCGACCAGAATGTTGACCATGCCGCGGCCGTCGCTGTCGGTGCGCATGAAATCCTTCAGCGACAGCGCGGGCTCGCCGAAGAATTTGTCCGCGCCCTGGTTTTCCAGCACCAGAAGCTGGCGCTGGATGGTTCCGACGGTCTGCTTCGACACATTTCCATATTGCGTGGTCAGGTCGGCGGCGTGCTCGGCGACGAAGGAGAGGATCGCGCGCAGATCCTTCATGTCGAGCAGCAGCAACCCCTGCTCGTCGGCGACCTTGAAGGCGATATTGAGCACGCCTTCCTGAACGTCGTTCAAATCCATCATGCGGGCGAGCAGCAGCGGCCCCATTTCCGAGACAGTGGCGCGCACCGGATGGCCCTGCTCGCCGAACACGTCCCAAAACACCGTCGAAAACTGGTCCGGCTGGAAGCTGAGGTCCATTTCCTTGGCGCGCTTGAGGATGAAGTCCTTCGCCTCGCCACCTTCGGAGATGCCGGAGAGGTCGCCCTTGATGTCAGCGGCGAATACCGGGACGCCGGCCCGGGCAAACCCTTCCGCCATCACCTGGAGCGACACGGTTTTTCCGGTTCCGGTGGCCCCGGTGACGAGACCGTGCCGGTTCGCAAGCCCCAATGTCAGCCAGGCCGGCTGCTCGCCCTTGCCGATAAAAACTTTCTCGTCGGTATCGCCGGTCTTGGTCTCAGTCGTTGCCATCGCATCGCCTCTTCGCGTGCATGAGGAGCTTTCATCGCCAGGCGCCGTCACCTTAACGCATCTTGCAAGCCGGGCGAAACCGGTCAACGGCTTTTACAACACCTGAAACCGCTCGGTGAAACGTCCGACCGGGCTTGCGTACCCCGTTCGCTACCAAAGTTGGAAACAACGCACCGTCCGCGACAAACAAACGCGAATTTCGCCGCCGCTCTTGCATCGTTGCAACACTTGTCATGCGATCGAAAATGAATCTTGGTTTCGCATGCGGTCATCGCTTGTAATTCGTTTCGCACAAGATCAAGATAAAATCATAAACAAGGATGCGGCTAACAGCCGGCTGAGGGCGGGGCAAGATGGACGAACTGGTTGAGCAGCTGGCTGCAAAGGCCGGCATCGAGAAAGCTGTCGCCGAAAAAACCGTCGGCATCATTCTGGGTTTCCTTCGCAAGGAGGGTCCCTCCGACACGGTCCAGGCGCTGATCGACAAGATTCCAGGCGCGGAAAACGCGGTCGCGGCTTCAGCCAAGGGCGGCGGCATCAGCGGATTGATGGGCGGCGGTCTGATGGCGCTCGGCTCGAGGCTGATGGGCCTCGGTCTGGGAATAAGTGAAATTCAGAATGTTGCCCGTGAACTTTTCAAGTTTGGCCGCGACAGAATTGGGGCGGATCGGATGGGCGAAATCATTTCGGGGACCCCGGGCCTCAGTCAGTTCGCCTGAGGCGCCTTTGTTTGAAGCACCTTCGTCTAAAGCACCTTTATCATATAGAGTATCATGACATATCCGCTCTCCCAGATCGAAGGAATGACCGCCTTCGCCGCGTCCAAACTGAAAAAGCTCGGCATTCGCACCACGGAAGCGCTGCTTGAGGCTGCCCACACCGTGAAGGGGCGCAGGGAGTTGTCGGCGAAAACCGGGATCAGCGAGCAGCAGTTGCTCGAATGGGCCAATTTCTGCGATTACATGCGCATCCCCGGCATGGGCAAGGCCAAGACCGGCCTGCTGCGCGCCGCCGGCGTGACCACGGTTCGCGAACTGGCGCTGCGCAATCCGTCCCGGCTCGCGCAAAACATGAAAGACATCAATATCAGACGCAAGCTGGTCCACGTTTTGCCGTCGGAGAAGTCGGTCGAGCAGATTATCCAGAAGGCGCGCAAGCTGCAGCCGAAGATTACGTACTGAGCGAGTGGATCGTGCCCCGGACGCAGCGCAGCGCGTAGCACTTCGCCATAAGCGCGTTTACGCGCGTCTTCGACGCGCTATGGCGGTGCGCTGCAGAGCCGGGGCCGTAGCGAACGCCGGTGTTTGGTACGATCCCGGCTCTGCGGAGCGGCATGAAGAATGCCGCACCGCGTCCGGGATACGAGAGCTTGACTCAGATACCCGGACCGCGCAAAGCGACCGCATGATCGCGACCACCCGACCCGCCCCGGCAGATCATCCGGTATTGCCCGCGCTGCTGGCGCGGCCGGTTCCGGCGGTGATGGGCGTGCTCAATGTCACCCCGGATTCCTTTTCCGATGGCGGCCAGTTCATCGCGCCGGAGCGCGCGCTGGCGCAGGCCCGGCGCATGATCGCCGAGGGCGCCGACATCATCGACATCGGCGCGGAATCCACCCGGCCCTATGGCGCGCAGCCGATCTCCGCCGAGGAGGAATTGCAACGGCTGCGGCCGGTGCTTGGCGAGGTAGTGGCCTTGGGCGCGCCGGTGTCGATCGACAGCATGAAATCCACTGTGGTCGCATGGGCGCTTCGCGCGGGCGCCGCCATCGCCAACGATATTTGGGGCCTGCAGCGCGATCCCGGCATGGCCGAGGTGGTCGCGGAGCACGGGGCGCCGGTCATCGTGATGCACAACCGCGACCGCGCCGATCCCGCCATCGATATCATGCAGGATATCGCCGCGTTCTTCGCCCGTTCGCTCGAACTCGCGGCGCGGGCGGGCATTCCTGAGAGCAATATTGTACTCGACCCCGGCATCGGCTTTGGCAAGACGCCGGAGCAGAGCATGATCGCACTCGCCCGGCTCGACCAACTGCGCAGCTTCGGCTTACCTATTCTGGTGGGAGCCTCGCGCAAACGCTTTATCGGCACGGTGACGCCGTCCGAGCCGCAGCAGCGCCTTGGCGGCTCGATCGCGGCCCATGTACTGGCCGCAAGAAACGGGGCGCGGATCATCCGCACCCATGATGTGGCGGAAACCGTACAGGCGCTCCGGGTGGCGCAGGCGATCGAGGACTTGGGATGACCGATACGATCTTCATCACCGGCGTCGTGATCCACGCCCGCCATGGCGTGATGGACCATGAGACCGAGGTCGGGCAGCGCTTCGTGATCGATCTCGAACTCTCCGCGGACCTGTCGGAATCCTCGCGCACCGATCGGCTGGCCGACACCGTGTCCTATTCCAACGTGGTCGCGACCGCGACCGCGGCGTTCAAGAACGCCAATTACAAGCTCTTGGAACGTGCCGCAGGTGCTGTGGCCGACGCCATTCTGGCGGCGTTTCCGCGCGTCAGCGCCATCAAGGTCACCGTCCACAAGCCGCACGCGCCGATCGCCGCTATTTTCGACGACGTCGGCGTGGTCCTGACCCGCACGCGAAAATAACCTGACATGGCCGACGTTCTGATCGCGCTCGGGGGCAATGTCGGCGATGTCAGAGCCACATTCCAGAAGGCGATCGCCAATATCTGCGGCATGACGCAGGCGGCCTTGCTCGCGCGCTCCTCCGATTACGCCACGCCGCCCTGGGGCGAGGAGGCGCAGGATCGCTTCATCAACGCCTGCATCGAGATCGAGACCAGCCTCGATCCGCACGCGCTGCTGTTTACGCTGCACAAGATCGAAAACAAGTTCGGCCGCGACCGCGCCAAGGAAACCCGCTGGGGTCCGCGCACCCTCGACCTCGACCTGATCGCCTATGACGACGTTACGGTCGACAAGCCGGAACTGACCTTGCCGCACCCTCGCCTGTTCGAACGCGCCTTTGTGCTGGTGCCGCTGGCGGAGATCGCGCCGGACCGCGTCATTGCGGGGCGCATCGTGAAAGAAGCGCTGGCGCAGCTCTCCACCGACGGAATCGAGCAGCTGCCCGGCTTGGGCTGACACTGGGCTGACATTGTATTGGCCGTCCCCACGTGGCATTTTCGCACCCCAACAGAAAAACGGCTCCCGGGAGCGATCCGCTGAATGACATCTGCAACTGACGACCTGCGGCTGGCCGCGGATTTCGCGCCCGCGACCTACGACGACTGGCGCAAGCTGGTCGACGGCGTGCTGAAGGGCGCGCCATTCGAGAAGCTGGTCGGCAAGACCTATGATGGCCTGAAGATCGAGCCGATTTATCCCCGCGCGCGCGACGCCACGCCGATTGCCGGCCGCGCCGAGGCTATGCCCTGGCAGATCATGCAGCGCATCGATCATCCGGACGCGGCACAGGCCAATGCGCAGGCGCTGCACGATCTCGAAAATGGCGCCAACGGACTGACCCTGGTATTTTCAGGCGCCAACGGCGCCTATGGATTCGGGCTGGAGCCGACGGCGGAAGCGGTCGAGAAAGCGCTTGAGGGCGTTTTCATCGACGCCGGCATTTCCATCGAGCTTCAGGTCGGCCCGCAGTCGCGGATGGCCGCGATTCACATGGCCGAATATGTCAAACGCAAGGGTCTCCACCCGGCAGCTTGCACCATCCGCTTCGGCCTGGACCCCATCGGCGCCTGCGCGGTGTGGGGATCGAGCCCCTACACCTGGCCGGAAATCGTTCCCGCGGTCACCGGCGCGATCAAGGGCCTCGCGGCAATGGGATTCAAGGGCCCGTTCGCGGTCGCCGATGGACGCGTGATCCACGATGCCGGCGGCTCCGAGGTGCAGGAACTCGCTTTTGTGCTGGCCACAGGCGTTCAATATCTGCGTGCGCTGGAAAGCGTTGGCGTTTCACTTGAGGACGCGCAAGGCATGATCTATGCGCGGCTTTCCGCCGACGCCGACCAGTTTTTGACCATGGCGAAATTCCGCGCGCTGCGCCTGCTGTGGGCGCGGATCGAACAGGCGTGCGGCCTCACGCCCAAGCCAGTCTTCATCGCCGCCGATACCGCGTGGCGGATGCTGACCCGGCGCGACCCTTATGTGAACATGCTGCGCGCGACGATTGCGACCTTCTCGGCGGGGCTCGGCGGCGCCGACAGCATCAACGTGCTGCCGCATACGCTGGCGCTTGGATTGCCCGATGCGTTCGCGCGGCGTGCGGCACGCAACACCCAGCTGGTGCTGCTGGCGGAATCCAACCTCGCCAAGGTCGCCGACCCCGCTGCCGGCTCCGGCGGCATCGAGGCCTTGACGCAACAGCTCAGTGAAGCGGCGTGGCCGCTGTTTCAGGAGATCGAAAAAGCCGGTGGCATATTCGCGGCGCTTACGCAGAATTTGATCCAGAAGAAAGTGGCGGCAACGCGCGCCGCGCGCGAGGCCAACATCGCCAAGCGCAGGGAAGTACTGACCGGCGCCAGCGAATTTCCAAACCTGCACGAGGCCCACGTCGCCGTGCTGGATGCGAAGCCGGTCGCGCTCGCGCCCTACGGCGAGGCCAAAATCACATTCGATGCCCTGCCGCCGATGCGGCTTGCCGCGCCGTTCGAAAAGCTGCGCGACAAATCGGATGAAACTCTGAAGAAAACCGGCGCACGGCCAAAAGTGTTTCTCGCCAATCTCGGTACACCCGCCGATTTCACCGCCCGCGCAACCTTTGCCAAGAGTTTTTTCGAGACCGGCGGCATCGAGGCCATCGATACGCAAGGATTTACCGATCCCGCCGCCCTCCCCACCGCGTTCAGAGCCTCCGGCGCGGCGCTGGCCTGCCTGTGCTCGTCCGACAAGGTCTATGCCGAGCAGGCGGACGGCGCAGCAAAGACCCTTCAAGCCGCGGGCGCGAAACATATCTATCTGGCAGGCCGGCCCGGCGAGCAGGAAACCGCGCTGCGCGCCGCCGGCGTTAACGATTTTATCTTCGCCGGGGGCGATGCGCTGGCGATGCTGCAAGACGCCTGGAAACGGATGGACTGAGCATGGCATCGGACGCAAAACCCGTTTTCACCGGCGGCTGCCAATGCGGCGCAATCCGCTTTGCGCTGTCGGCAGCTCCCGTCAAGATCAGCATCTGCCATTGCCGGATGTGCCAGAAGGCCAGCGGCGCGCCGTTCGCGTCGTTTGCCGATATCGAACGTAGCGATTTCGCCTGGACCCGCGGCAAGCCGTCGGCGTTCCGTTCCTCATCGGTCGCCGAGCGCGATTTCTGCGCCGCCTGCGGCACACCCTTGAGCTTTCGCCGTATCGATGGCCCGCGGATCGAGATCATGACCGGCGCGTTCGACCGGCCCGACATGGTGGTACCGACCCTGCAATACGGAACCGAGTCGCGGCTGGGCTGGGTCGGAACCATCGTCAACCTTCCCAGCAAGACCACGCTGCAGAATTACGGGCCGGAAAAGCTCGGCGAAATCGTCAGCCATCAGCACCCGGATCATGATTGAGAAAGGATCGAATTCGAATTTGGAAGCGTCTATGATATCATAGGTTTGAAGACCGTGATTGAAAACGATGAACTCGCCCGGCTCGAAGCGGAACGTGCTCGGTTGTTGTCTGTTATCGTCCAACAAAAGCTGATGGTCGAACAGGCGATCCCAGCTTGGTTTAGGTTCGTGTCACTCGCCATGGTTGCCGGGATCGGCATTGCTCTCGTCGGGGGCTTGATGGCTGGCCAGATAGCCTTTTCAGGGATTTTCTGGTCCCTTGGGATAATCGGCTTGTCGGTGTTCGTCGGGACGCGAAAAATTACGTCTATTCGGCGCAAGGTTTTATGTTTGGGAGTTCATTATGGGGTCTGCCGTACTACCAACGGTCGGAGAACGAGAGCCTCGTGAGTTGCTTGCTGATTGCGATGCAAGGATCGCGAAATTAAAAGAAAGCCGCTCGTGACGAAAATTCCGAACTTCGCCGATGTCGCGTTTACGCCGGTGCCAACCTCAGGCGGCGAAAGCAATGCCGAACCCTGGCTCACGCCCGAAGGCATCCCGGTAAAACCCGGCTACCGCGAAGCCGATCTTGAAGGCATCGACTTCCTGGAAACCTGGCCCGGCATCGCGCCCTATCTGCGCGGCCCCTACCCGACCATGTATGTCAACCAGCCATGGACCATCCGGCAATATGCCGGCTTCTCCACCGCGGAGGATTCCAACGCGTTCTACCGCCGCAACCTTGCCGCCGGGCAAAAGGGCCTCTCGGTCGCCTTCGATCTCGCCACCCATCGCGGCTACGATTCCGATCATCCGCGCGTTACCGGCGACGTCGGCATGGCCGGGGTGGCGATCGATTCCATCTACGACATGCGCACGCTGTTTTCAGGCATCCCGCTCGACCGCATGAGCGTGTCGATGACCATGAACGGCGCGGTGCTGCCGATTCTCGCGCTGTTCGTCGCCGCCGCCGAGGAACAGGGCGTGCCGCCGGAAAAACTCTCCGGCACCATTCAGAACGACATTCTGAAAGAATTCATGGTGCGCAACACCTATATCTATCCGCCGGCGCCCTCGATGCGGATCATCTCCGACATTTTTGCCTACACCTCGCAAAAGATGCCGAAATACAATTCGATCTCGATTTCCGGCTATCACATGCAGGAAGCAGGAGCCACGCAGGACCTCGAACTTGCTTATACGCTGGCCGACGGCGTCGAATATCTCCGCGCCGGCCTCGCCGCCGGGCTCGACGTCGACCGCTTCGCGCCGAGGCTGTCGTTCTTCTGGGCGATCGGCATGAACTTCTTCATGGAAGTCGCGAAGATGCGCGCCGCGCGCCTCTTGTGGGCCAAGCTGCTGACGCAGTTCAATCCGAAGGACCCGCGCTCGCTGAGCTTGCGCACGCATTGCCAGACCTCGGGCTGGTCGCTGACGGCGCAGGATGTCTTCAACAACGTGATGCGCACCACCATCGAGGCGATGGCGGCGACGCAAGGGCATACCCAGTCGCTGCACACCAACGCGCTCGACGAAGCGCTGGCGCTGCCGACAGACTTTTCGGCGCGGATCGCGCGCAACACGCAATTGTTCCTGCAGCAGGAGAGCGGCACCAATCGCATCATCGATCCCTGGGGTGGCTCCTATTATGTCGAGCGGCTGACCCATGATCTCGCGGCGAAGGCCTGGGGGCATATTAGGGAAGTCGAAGGGCTCGGCGGCATGGCCAAGGCGATCGAGGCAGGGGTGCCGAAACTGCGGATCGAGGAAGCTTCCGCCAAGACGCAAGCAAGGATCGACGCCGGCAAGCAGGCGGTGATCGGCGTCAACAAGTTCAAGCCGATTGATGAAGCGCCCATCGAAATATTGAAGGTGGAGAATTCCACCGTACGGCGGCTGCAGATCGACAAGCTGGCGCGGCTCCGCTCCGAGCGCAACCAGAACGACGTCGATGCCGCGCTGGCGGCGTTGACTCGCTCAGCCGGCGAAGGCAACGGCAATCTGCTGGCGCTGGCGATCGACGCCGCGCGGGCAAAGGCCACGGTCGGCGAAATCTCCGATGCGATGGAAAAGGTGTTCGGCCGGCATCGCGCCGAAATCAAATCCATTACCGGCGTCTACAAGCGGGAGGCGTCCACCATGTCCAATCGCGTTGAAAAGGTGCAGGCGCTGATCGACGCTTTCGAGGATGCCGAAGGCCGACGCCCGCGCATCCTGGTCGCGAAGATCGGCCAGGACGGCCACGACCGCGGCCAGAAGGTGATCGCATCCGCTTTTGCCGATGTCGGTTTCGACGTCGATATCGGGCCGCTGTTCGCCACTGCCGACGAGGCGGCGCGGCAGGCGGTGGAAAACGACGTGCACATCCTCGGGCTGTCGTCGCTGGCAGCGGCCCATCTCACGGCAGTGCCGGAACTGAAGGCCGCGCTGAAAAAGCAGGGCCGCGACGATATCATGATCATCATCGGCGGCGTGGTGCCGCCGCAGGACTACGACGCGCTCTACAAGGCCGGCGCCGAGGCGATCTTCCCGCCCGGCACCGTGATATCAGACGCCGCGGAGGAGCTGATCCACAAGCTCAACGCGAGGTTGGGACATAGCGAGGCGGCGGAGTAGAATCTTGACAAACTAGTCTAGTCAAACTAGATTTTTACCATGAAACACGTTGGGATTTTCGAAGCCAAGACCCATCTTTCGGCCCTCCTCGATGAAGTCGAGAAGGGCGGCGAAGTCACGATCACGCGGCACGGCAAGCCGGTGGCGAAATTGGTGCAAGCGACCGCTGAATTCTCGCCTGAGGAAATCGAGAGGCGGCGTCAGGCGATCGCACGCCTGCGCGCTAACGCCCGCCGCATCAATCTCAATGTTAGCCACGAGGAAATCAAAGCCTGGATCGAGGACGGTCGTCGTTGATCGTTCTCGATGCGTCCGTTGCGGTTTCCTGGCTCCTCAGTGAGGGCGCTGCATCTGAACTCGACAGACAGCTCGCAGAGCGGCGCATTGTCGTGCCAGCCTATTGGACGGCGGAGGTGGGTAACGCCATTCTCAAGGCCCTTCGGCGCAAGACCATCCCGCAGGAACGGTTGTCAATAATTGAGTCTAATCTTGATATATTGAACTTGACGATCGAGCCGCCGGTTGGCGTTGCATCGGTGTTACCGCTCGTTGCGTTCGCCCGCGAGCAAGGCTTGTCGGCCTACGATGCTGGGTACGTCCATCTTGCATGGAAGCGCGGTGCTACGCTTGCATCCTTTGACAAAGCGATGCGAACCGCGGCCGAACGCCTCGGTATTCAGCTTATCATGATCTGAAATCATGCCCTCCCCCGCATCCATTCCCACCCTCGCCGCCGACCTCCGCGCAGGCTCCCGCGCGGCGCTGGCCCGCGCCATCACGTTGATCGAGAGCCGGCGCGCCGATCATCAGGCTGCCGCGCGCGATCTGGTGCAGGCGCTGCTGCCGAACACCGGCAAAGCGATCCGCGTCGGCATCACCGGCTCGCCCGGCGTCGGAAAATCCACGACCATCGACGGTTTAGGCATGTCGCTGATCGAACGCGGCCACAAGGTCGCGGTGCTGGCGGTCGATCCCTCCTCGGCGCGCACCGGCGGCTCGATCCTCGGTGACAAGACGCGGATGGCGCGGCTCGCCGCTTCCGACAGCGCCTACATCCGGCCATCGCCGGCATCGGGCACCCTCGGCGGGGTCGCCGCCAAAACGCGCGAGGCGATGCTGCTGTGCGAGGCCGCGGGTTTCGACGTGGTGCTGGTGGAGACCGTCGGCATCGGGCAATCCGAAACCGCGGTGTGCGATATGACCGATTTTTTCCTGGCGCTGATGCTGCCCGGCGCCGGCGACGAGCTTCAAGGCATCAAAAAGGGCCTGGTCGAGCTCGCCGACATGATCGCGGTCAACAAGGCCGACGGCGACAATATCAAGCGCGCCAATCTCGCCGCAGCTGAATATCGCGGCGCGCTGCATATCCTCACCCCGCGGTCGGAACACTGGCATCCTCCGGTTGAGACCTATTCGGCGCTGACCGGCACCGGTGTGGACGCGTTGTGGCAAAAGATTCTCGATCACCGCACCGCGATGAACGCATCCGGCGAATTCGCCGCACGCCGCCGCCAGCAGCAGGTGAAATGGATGTGGTCGATGCTGGAGCAGCGGATGATGGCGCGGCTGCGCGCCGATCCTTCTATGCGCGCGAAAGTAAAAAAGACCGAAGCCGAGGTCGCGGACGGCCGCATCACGCCGGCGCTGGCGGCGGAGCAGATTGCGGAGCTGTTGAAGTGAGCGGAATCGCCGCCGCATATCCCGCGTCGTCCCCGCGAACGCGGGGACCTATACCCTCCGTCGTCCGTGATACGGAAGGTGTCAGCCACTCGCGGAAGCAACCGCGCCAAACAATAGCCATCGGTAGTTATGGGTCCCCGCGTTCGCGGGGACGACGATGAATAAATCTCTCCGTATCCTCATCACCGGCTTCGGCCCGTTTCCCGGCGCGCCTTATAATCCGACCATGCCGCTGCTGGCGCGGCTCACGCGGCTGCGCCGCCCTGCATTCAGCGACGTCGAACTATCAGGACATATTTTTCCGGTGACGTACAACGCCGTCGATCGCGAACTGCCGCAGTTGCTCGCAAAACATCGTCCGCATGCGCTGCTGATGTTCGGCCTCGCCTCCCGCACGCGTCATGTGCGGGTCGAGACCCGCGCCCGCAACGCCGTCACCATGCTGTGGCCGGACGCCGATCACTCGCGCGTGCGCAAGGGCTCGATCGCCGGCGGCGCCGACGCCATGAGGTTCGGCCCGCACACCGCAAAACTGCTGCGTGCGGCGCTCGGTACCGGGATCGACGCGCGCGCATCGCGCGATGCCGGCAGCTATCTCTGCAACTATCTGAGCTGGCGCGCGATCGAAGCTGTCGGCGCCGATAACGATCTCCGCCTCGCCGCGTTCGTCCATGTACCGCTGTTGCCGCGGGACGGCAGTTCAGCGCGCAAGGGCTCGACGCGCGTCACGCTGGAACAACTGGTCGACGCTGGCGAAGCGATGCTGCTGGAGATGGTGAAGCTGGCAAGAGGAGCGATGCGTTCCCCGGATGCTGCGCAGCGCCATTAGCGCGTTTACGCGCGTCTTCGACGCGCTATGGCGGTGCGCTGCTGATCCGGGGGCGTTACGAACGCGGCGCTCGGTACGGTCCCGGCTCTGCGGTGCACCGTCGAAGAGACGCTGCACCGCGTCCGGGACAAGGTGCCCGCGCCATTAACCCTATCGTCAATAATCGCTCTCACACACCCTCGCCTTCACCATGCTCTGCCGCATTTTTGCGTTACTCCTGAGTGCATGGACGTCAATCGCCGCCATCTGATCGGGGCCTCCGCGGCCGGCATGGCCGGCGCGCTGGCGATGTCGCCGGATGCCGCGCGTGCGGCGCCGCTCACATCGACGCTCGGGCGCGACATCACGCAATATGGCGTGCGGCCCGGCAGTCCCGACGACCAGACCCGCGCGCTGCAGCGCGCGATCGATGAGGCCGCCCGCGCGCAGGTCCCGCTGGCGCTGCCGCCCGGCGTCTATCGCACCGGCATGCTGCGCCTATCCAATGGCACGCAACTGACCGGCGTGCGCGGCGCAACGAAACTGATCTTCACCGGCGGCGCGTCGATGATTCAAGGCGAAGGCGCCGGCAGCATCGGCCTCAGCAACATCACGCTCGATGGCGGCGGCATCAAGCTGCCGGACCGGCGCGGCCTCGTGCATTGCGTGAGCGGCCGCGACGTCCGCATCACCGATTGCGAGATTGCGAACAGCGGCGGCAACGGCATCTGGCTGGAGAACGTTTCTGGCGACATCAGCGGCAACATCCTCACCCACATCGCCGTCACCGCGATTACATCGTTCGATGCGCAGGGCCTGATGGTGGCGCGCAATACGATTCAAGGCACCAACGACAACGGCATCGAAATCCTGCGCACCGCCATCGGCGACGACGGCACACTCGTGCTCGACAACCGCATCGAGGACATCAAGGCCGGCCCCGGCGGCTCCGGGCAATACGGCAACGCCATCAACGCGTTCCGCGCCGGCAACGTCATCGTGCGCGGCAACCGCATCAAGAATTGCGATTATTCCGCCGTGCGCGGCAATTCGGCGTCGAACATCCAGATCACCGGCAACAGCGTCTCGGGCGTCCGCGAAGTCGCGCTGTATTCTGAATTTTCATTCGAGGGTGCGGTGATCGCCAACAATACCGTGGATGGCGCGGCGCTCGGCATCTCCGTTTGCAATTTCAACGAAGGCGGCCGCATCGCAGTCGTACAGGGCAACATCATCCGCAACCTGCTGCCGAAACGCCCGATCGGCACCGCGCCCGACGACGACGCCGGCATCGGCATCTATGTCGAGGCCGACACCTCCGTGACCGGCAACGTGATCGAGAACGCGCCGGCGTTCGGCATCGTCGCCGGCTGGGGCAAATATCTGCGCGACGTTGCGATTACCGGCAACGTGATCCGCAACGCCTTTGTCGGCATCGGCGTGTCGGTGGTGCCGGGCGCGGGCACGGCGCTGGTCAACAACAACATGATTTCGCTTACCCCCCGCGGCGCCGTGGTCGGCCTCGATCACGCGCGTCCGGTGACGCCGGACCTTTCCGCCGACGGCGCGCAGCGCTTTGCGCAGGTGGTGGTGGGGACCAACGCGGTGCGGAGGTAACCGCTTCGTAGAATTGTAGGGTGGGCAAAGGCGCTCTTCGCGCCGTGCCCACCAACACCTCGCGATCTTTCAGAAATCTCATTCCTGGAAAAATGGTGGGCACGGCGCAAGAGCGCCTTTGCCCACCCTACGTCAGCGCGTTGCGCAGCAGCGGGTAGCGTTCCTGCATCGCGGACAGATCGAGCGCCTGCTGCCAGCTGTTATCGACCGGAGTTGCGGTTGCGGTGTCTTGCGAAACGAGCTGCGCCGACGCGACCGGTTTCGGAATCGCCGGCTCAGCCATCGTCTGCTCGGGAATGGCCAATTGCAAAACCTTCTCTGAAATCTCGGGACTCATCTGCGGCACGAGCGGCGCATCCGGCACTTGCCTTGCGATGATGCCGGCGCGCCGCGGCGGCGGCGGTACGTGATAACCCGCCAGCGGGTTGCGGCGTGGCGGCACCGGCTTTGGGCTGTTGAGCCAGGAAATGTCGATGGCGATGTTATCCGGCGAGGCCTCGCGGGTCGCCAGCCTGCGCCAGGTTTCGACCGCGTTTTTGGCTTCTTGGATGTTTTCGAGAAACGACAACTCGCTGTGATAGCGGCGCCAGCGCCCGGTCTCGAACAGTTCGGTGAGGTGATCGAGCCGCTGCTCGGCCAGTGCGCACCAGCGGTCCAAGATCTCCTGAGCCCGCTCCTGGCCGCGCGCCGCGTCCATTCGTTGTGCCATGAAAAAGTCCGCAAGGAGGAAAACGGACGCAGACGCAACGAATCAACCCCAGTCCCGATTGATATTCTGTGGAAAACTTTTGCGTTGTCCAGCGGCAGACGTCCATCAGGCGCGCTTCATCGACAGAAAGCGCGTTTGTCCTCCCAATCCACAGTCAAGCCGCGGCAGGACATGGCGGCGATGCGCGGTATTCGTCATTGCGAGGAGCGTAGCGACGAAGCAATCCAGCTTCTCACCGAGGCTCTGGATTGCTTCGCTGCGCTCGCAATGACAGGGGCACCCCCAAAAACGAAAAGACCCGCCCGGGGGGACAACCGGGCGGGTCAAGCTATATGGGCGCTGGGGTGGATGGGCGCTCGCGCCGTATACAGCCTCGTTGGGGAGGGATAACCGCTCCCACCTGCATTGGTCGCGGCAGGGGGACCGGACGTTCAAAAGGCGCGTGAATTTTTTTAACTTTTTCGGCCCCGCCATTTCGGCCAAAAGGGCCCGAAAACTACTCCGCGGCGGGGCGGCTGGGCTCGCCAGCGGCCGGTTTTTCGGACGCCATGGCGGCCGCGGCCGGGCCCAAATCCCGTGTCGCGGGAATGGCTTGCGGTTCGGCAACCTTGACGGCAGCCGGCGGTTCGGACGCGGCCATAGGCACCGTGGCGCCCGCCACCGCCGTCACCGCACCGAAGGCATCGGCCTCGCCGGCGCCGAACAGGTCGTCGCGGCCGGGGAGCCCAAGGTCGCGCGCGGTTTTCATCAGGACCGCACGTATTTCGTCGGGCTTGAGCTCCGGATTGCGCGCCATCATCAGCGCGGCAAGGCCGCTGATATAGGCCGCCGAAAACGATGTGCCCGAGGTCATCTGGTATTTGCCGTCGGGCGCCGGCAGGAAAATCTCGACGCCCGGCGCCGCCAGCGCGATATGGCTGCCGCGGTTGGAGGCCTGGAATAACCGGTCGTGCGCATCGGTCGCGCTCACCGCGATCACGTTGGGATTGGCGGCCGGATACAGCGGCGGCGATTTCGCCCCGGCATTGCCGGAGGCGGCGACCAGAACGATGCCTTTGGTTGCGGAAGCGGCGATGCCGCGTTCGACCAGCGGGTCCTGCGGGCCGGCGAAACTCATATTGACGATCTGCGCGCCGTGCGACGCCGCATAGTCGAGGCTCTTCAGGATCACGAACGACGTGCTTTCCGCGCCATTCGGTGCCGCGCCGAACGCGCGGATCGCCAGGATCTTCGCCGACGGCGCGCTTCCCATCAGCCGGGCATGCGACACGATCACGCCGGCAATGCCGGTGCCGTGCACATGCGGGCCTTCCTTGGCCCCGAGCGCGTCGAAACGGTCGGCGATGGTGTTCGCAAGTTCAGGATGATTGACGTCGATGCCGGAATCGATCACCGCGACGATGACATTGCTGCCGCGCGACAGCGCATGCGCTTCCGGCAGGCGCAATTTGGCGAGCGCATATTGCGCGGGGTCGCCCTCGGTCAAAATCGATTTCTGGTCCTGCACGACATAGCGGAAGTTCAGATGCACCGAACGCACGCCGGCCTCAGTGGCAAGCTCGGTCCGCACCGCCTCGACCGAACGCCGGTCGGTGATGCGGAACAGGCTGACGGCGCTGTCGATCAACGGCAACTCCTGCGAGTCGACGCGGATCAGGCGATGACGCCGCGCCAGTTCGTCGGCTAAAGCGCTGTCGATTTCCGCGATGATCTGGTCGCCGATGTAAGGCAACTTCACCGCGGCCTGCGCCGCGTTGCGGCGCGGGCTGCTGCTGCTGTTCTGGCTGCGCGCCGGCGGACCGCCGGTGCCGCCATTGCCGCCGGGATCGGTGTACGCAATCGGCTGGTCATTGCACTCGCCGCTGGCGCTGCGATAGGCGTAAGCGCAGGCCGGATAGAGGTTCGGCGAATAGCGCACATAGGGCAGCGTCGGACGCACCACCGCGACGCGCGGCACAACCACGGTCGTTACGGTTGGCGTTACGGTTGGCGTGATGGTGGGAGTAACCCTTGCGACCGACGACGCCGCCGCGGTGCTCGTCACCGCCGTCGTGCGCGCGGTCGTGGTGGCGATGCTGACGCTGTTCCGGCCCACGGTATTGGCGACATTGGTGGTGCTGATATTCGTCCTGCCAACAGCGACGTTGGTGGTGCTGATGTTGGTGGTGGTCCTGCCAACCGCGATGTTGGTGGTGGTCCGGCCCACGGCCGTATTCGCGACGTTGGTGGAACTGATGTTCACACCCCTGCCGACCGCCGTATTCGCGATATTGCCGCTGCCGGCGATCGTGGTTACGCCTCGGCCCGCGACGTTCGGATTGACCCGCACGGTGATATTGGGCGTACGCGTGCTGACGTTGAGGTTCGGCGAGCGCATGATGCTCTGCGCATGAACGGCCGAGGCGCCGAGCGCGATCGACGCCGCGGCGATCAGCGCCGCAGTGCGCGTTGCGATCCGGCGATTGACCTCATGATCGTTCACAACGATCTCCTTCGCCGCACCCCGCGGGCAACTCACTGCGCCGGGGCCGCCAGATTGATGATTTTTTCATTCTGCAGCCGGGTCATCAACCCGGCGACTTCCTGCCGCGACATCGGCTTGTCGCCAAATTGCACGCGGAACATGCCACCGGCGGAGCTGTCGACGATCGACGCCTGGTTGGCGTCGAGAAACGCCGCGATGTCGGACACCCGCGCGTCCGGCACGAATCTCACGAAAGCACGGGGAGCTCCATCCGAGCCCAACGAACGGGTAACGGTATCCTTCGGGCCGGACAGCGACGCGGTCTGAAACGATCCGGGTTGCCCCTGCGACAGGATCGCGCCGATCACGCCGGCCTGCAGCAGCAGCGCCACGGCGCCTACTGCTGCCGCGGTAGCCAGCGTGCGCGGCGACAGCCCTGAGAAAAACTCCGCGATTCCGGTGGAGATGCGGAGCGACGCCGATGGCTTGCGCACCGGCTCGGCATCGATCGCCGCGAACAGTTTTGCCATCGCGCGCGCGGACGGCGCGCCGAGGCTCTCATTGAGCGCGATGGTTTCGGCGTACTCTTCCTGAATCGCCGCGTATTGTTTCGCCAGCGACGGATCGCGCGCCAGCGCCTCTTCGACGCGCCTTATATCGCGCGCATTCAGCGTGCCGGCGGCATGCCATGGCAACAGCGCCTCGATTTCTCCGGGCTCTTGCTCCAGCATTTTTTTGTTCGTTGCCATCATGGCCAGCCTCGTTCCACGCCGGCTGCCTTCAGCAGATCGGCCAGTTTCTTGCGCGCATAAAACAGGCGCGTCTTGACGGTGTTCTCCGGAATCCCGACGATTTCGGCTACCTCTTCCACGGATTTCTCGTGGTAGTAGACGAGATCGACGATCTCCCGGTGCTCGGACGAAAGCGACGTCAGGCACTTCCGCAACGCTTCACTCGTATCCTTTTTCTGGACTGCCACTTCCGGATCGTCGGAGGTATCCTCGATCGCGTTGGCGGCCTCATCGTCCAGTTCGGCGTCCTTCCGGCGACGCATCGCGGAAAGCGCCTTGAATCTCGTAATCGCCAAAAGCCAGGTGGAAACGGCAGAACGGCCTTCAAACTTGCCCGCCTGACGCCACACATCGAGGAAGACCTCGCTGATAAGATCTTCCGCGACCTGTTCGTTCCGTACCAGCCGCAACCCGAAGCGGAACACCCTGACATGGTGCCGTCCGTACAGCACCTGCATGGCGAGCCGGTCGCCTTGGGCGATTCTAGCGATCAGGACGTCGTCCGAAGCCGCCTGTGCCGCACTCAATGGCCGTCTCGCAAAGTTGGTCGGACTGGCATGCCAAGAGGTTCGACTTGCAGGGGAAAAATCTTGAAAACATAGCGGAATTGCGCTGATTGCATCTGTGATCTATCTCACAAATGCCGAAATTTGCGCGAAAGAGGACATTGGGAGCCGGCAGCGGGTTCGTAAGGTATCATAATACAGAATCTCCCGCCAAGCCAGCCTTAAACCTACCTCAAGCCCGTAGCTGCAAAACATTGCGCGCGCAACTTACCCGCGTCCCGCGTTGCCGCTTAAGGATTCGCCGCCCGGCGCACACTACCCGAAACCGGCAAATTTCCATTGCGAAACTAGGCGGTAGCAGCCGGATCGCGCTGCAACTTTCGGTCAAAGATACCAAACCTAAAGGCTTTGCTCCCTAAAGTTCCAGGTCGAGTTCAGCGTCGAGTTCCAGCAACGGCGAGACCATGGGCACTACCGCCTCCTCCTTCCCGAATCCGGTTGCCGGCGCGCTGGACGGCGCCGATCGCTTAGCCACGCCGAAGGTGCTCGCGCGCCGGGCGAAGCAGCGGCGCCAGATGCTGGGAATGATCGGCGCGAGCTACGTCATCGATGCGGCGATCCTGCTGATCTACGCCTATGCCGGGACCATCCCGGAGACGATCGGCCCGGCATTCGGGATCTGCGGCCTGCTGTCGGTCGCCGGCTTTATCGTGCTGTCTGAAGCAGGCTTCAACGACCGCTTCAAGGATCACTACTTCGTTGTGCAGCAGTCGATGGTCAGCCTCGCGATCATGCTGGCCTTCAGCTACCTCGTGCCCGAGGTCGGCTTTGTGTTTCTCTGCGCGCTGTTCGTCGTATTCAGCTTCTCGTCGCTCCGGACCACGCCGCGGCAGACCGCGATGACCTGGACCGCGATGGCATTCGGACTTGCGGCGCTGTTTCTGCTGACCGATAAGCCGATCGCGATGCCGCATGGCAATTACGTCGAACGCTTCGCCACCATGCTGGTGTTCATCATGACCATCGGGCGCTGCATGTTCCTCGGCATCTTCGCAAGCTCGCTGCGTGAGTCGCTTTACAAGCGCGGCGTGCAGTTGAAAGAGGCCTACAAGCGCATCGAGGAACTCGCCGAACTGGACGAGCTGACCGGATCGTTCAACCGGCGCTGCATCATGCGGATGCTGGACGACGAGATCGCCCGCGCCCACCGCGCAAAAACACCGTTCTCGGTGGCGCTGATCGATCTCGACTGGTTCAAGCGCATCAATGACGCCTACGGACACCCGACCGGCGATGAAGTGTTGCGGACCTTCGCCATCACCGTGTTCGCGAACATCCGCAACATCGACAGGTTCGGCCGCTACGGCGGCGAGGAATTTCTGCTGATCCTGCCCGATACGCAGCACGACGTCGCCGCGCGCATTCTGGACCGCCAGCGCGAGATCATCGCGGAGCTGGACTGGAGCGCGTTCTCGCAAGGCATGCGCGTGACGATTTCAGCCGGGGTCGCGACATTGGCTCCCAATGAGGCCCCCGACGCCCTCCTCGCGCGCGCCGACAGCGCGCTTTACGCAGCCAAGGCTCAAGGACGCAACCGCATCGCCAGCGCCTGAACCGATCACACCCATATGCCGGGAGGCGAAGAAGTCGCCGCCGGTCAACTGCTCCAGGACAGAGTCATGAGTTCGAAATCCGCCAACGCTTCCTCCGATCTGCTCGACGAGTTGCAGACCACGCTCGCGCACGGCACCGTCGCGCGCCGGGTCGAGACGCTGCGCCGCGTCACCGATCTTTTTCTGAGCGGCGCCGTCGATTATTCCGACGAGCAGATAGCACTGTTCGACGACGTCTTCCATTGCCTGATGCGGCACATCGAGGCGTCCGCCAAGGCGCTGCTCGCCAACCGTCTCGCGCCGATCGATACCGCGCCGCCGCTGACCATCCGCACCCTGGCGTTCGACGATCTGATCGAGGTCGCAGCCCCGGTGCTGTCGCAGTCGGAGCGGCTCGACGACGACGCGCTGATCGAGACCGCGCGCAGCAAGAGCCAGGCGCACCTGATGGCGATCTCGACGCGCAAAAGCCTGAGCGGTGCCGTAACCGACGTGCTGATCCTGCGCGGCGACGACGACGTGGTGCAGAGCACCGTCAACAATCCCGGCGCGCAGTTCACCGAGCGCGGCTACACAAGACTGGTGCACCGCGCCGAAGGCGACGACAACCTCGCGACCTGCATCGGATTGCGGCCGTCGATACCAAGGCACCATTATTTGAAACTGATCGCCAAGGCTTCGGCAACGGTGCGGGCGCGGCTCGAAGCCGCCAATCCGCCGCTGGCCGGTGACGTGTCGGCCGCGGTGAAAGAAGCGACGCGGCGCGCGCGCTCGGCGCCGTCAGCGATCACGCGCGACACCGCCATCGCGCACGCGCTCGTCAAATCCTTGTACGAGGACGGCCGGCTCGACGAGCATCAGGTGGCCGCGTTCGCCGAGGCCGGCAAATTCGACGAGACCAACGCGTCGATCGCAGCCCTCGCCAATGTGACGATTGGGGTGGCCGAGACCATGATGGTGGAATCCCGCACCGAGGGCGTGCTGATCCTGGCCAAGGTCTCGGGCATGTCGTGGTCGACCGTGAAAGCCATCATCAACATGCGCGACGACCTGTCGGGCATGGACCGCGCCGATCTCGAAGCCTGCCGGCAAACCTACGAACGGCTGCGAACCTCGACCGCCCAACAGGTGCTGCGCTTCCACCGCATGCAGGAGACCGCGGCGCCGGCGGCGTAGCATCACATGCAATGCTGTCATCGCCCGGCTTGACCGGGCGACCCAGTAGTCACCGCGCCTGGCGAGGTGCAATGCGCCCAACCAACACTCTGGAATACTGGGTCCCCGCCTGCGCGGGGACGACACTGGAGTTTTGCGCGCCGCCGTTCATCAACATTAAATCTTTTGGATACTTATCCCCGTCCCCAGAACCTCATTTATCTTGATTGTGTCCTGTCCAACGAGGGGGCGCTTCTAGAGGCGTTACTGAAGTGGGACAGAGCGAAAGCTTGGCTGGCAAGGGGTAACCCAAGCCGGTCGGATGCGGCGCCTGCGGCTGTGCCTCGCAAGCATGGCATCGGGGGGCCTTGGGTAGCCGTCCGGGCCCACTACGGGGCTCTGCCTTCAATGGCTGGACGGGTGCTGGCGAAGGGTGGGGAAACCTGCCTGGATCAGCGAGCTTGCTCGCGCCGGTGCCCGGAAGTTAGGCCCCAGGGTCGAAGAAGTCGCCGCGACGGAACGTCGAGAGGCGTTGCCGTGTGCCTCTGTTTCCTGGCGATCCGGGAAATAAGCCGCGGCCGTTACCTAAGGTGCGCCTTTCGGCGTTCCGTCTCCCCTCAAAAAGGGGAGATCAACTAAAAGCCCACCTCGCGCGGCGGCGCGAGAACGAAGCCGCGTGGCTGTTTGAAATTTGAATCGGAATTCATGAAGCGCACGAGCGCGCAACATCCTCAGTCGTCATCGCCCGGCTCGACCGGGCCACCCAGTATTCCAGAGCGCCTGAGAGTCACACCAACGGCGGTGTTTACTGGTTCCCCGCATTCGCGGGGATGACGAATCTTTGCGCGGCGACAGTAATCAAAACCGCAACATCCTCGACCCCGCCAGCGCGCCGATGGCGGCGACCAGCGCGGTAGCGATGCTGTACCAGGTCGCAACGAACAGCGGGGAATCGTCGGTGCAATGCGAGGCGTAGAGCGTTGCCGCAAGGCCCGCCGACAACAGTCCGGCGAATGCGCCGGCGGCCGCGGGCCGCGCAGGCGCCCCGTGACGCAACGCCAGCAGCGCGCCCGCCAGCAGCGGCAGCGACAGCAGCGGGATCGCCATCATGCAAACCCTGGAATTGTTGCCGACCAGCCGCGTCATCATCGGCAGGCGCTGCGGCATCATCATCTCGCTCGCAATGCCGATGCCGAGCAACCCGACCGGAACGAGCAGCAGCCATGCCCAGCCGCGCGTTGAGACTTCAGGCCGCGTCAGATGAAGACTGATCGCAATCGCGGACACCGCCAGCGCCAGCGTTACGAGAAATTTCAGATCGAAGAATGGATTCCGCATCGCTGTCATGACGTCAGGGCGCACGCCGAGCTCCGCAAAGAATATCGCCAGCGAAAATGGTGCGGCGACCAGCAGCGCGATTGCCAGCACCGATCCGACCGGCCGCTCACGATGGTCGTTATCGGCAGCGAGCGTCTGAATGAGGCGATCGGTATCCATGCTCATTCTTTCCGCAATCTCGCGGTGAGGTTTGCAAGCCCGCGATGCAATGCCACCCGCACCGCGCCCTCGCTCATCGAGAGTTTTGCCGCCGTCGCCTTGATCGACGCGCTGTCGACCGCGATGGATTGCAGCACGTCGCGCTGGCGCGCCGGCAGGCTTTCGAGATGAACTGCTACTTCCCGCGCCGGCACGCTCTCCTCAGCCGGCTCGCTCGGAATCGTTTCGGAGAAATCGTCGATGTTGACGAACACCCGGCGGCCGCGGCGGCGCAGCGCATCGATCAGCTTGTTGCGCGCGATCGCGAACAGCCAGGGCGCGAACGGCGCGCCCGCGTCCCAGGTATGCCGCTTCAAATGCACCGCCAACAAAATGTCCTGCACGATGTCCTCGGATTGATCGACCGGCTGCCCTGCCCGCGCCAGCCCGCGCCGCGCCGTGGCCCGCAGCACCGGCGCAATGGCGCTGAGCAGGCGCCGATAGGCGGCGCTGTCCCCTGCAATGGCCGACCGCATCAGGCCGGTCCACTCGTCCTCATGATCGCGCACGCGCGCTCCCACCATGCAATTCGGTCGATCTTTCAATTTGTTACGCCGCGCACCCTTGATCACGAGATCGTGAACAGAGGCCGTAAATTCAACCAGCCTCAGGCCTCCATAACATTGATCGCGCACCGCTGACACCGAAGCCACCGCGACGGCGTCGCGTGCCCGATCGCGAAATTGGGGGATTGCCCCGGTTTTGCCCCGTTAGCCCGAAGATTCCCTTTTTCTGCCCCGCTGTGGACACGCCGTGAGGTCTCTTTGCGTTTTGGGGGCTGACAATTGGGGAGATTGTCAAATGAACATCAAAGCCAGCGGGCGCTCGGCATTGATTATCGCAGCAGGGTTTTGGGTATGTGTCGCAGGCCCGTTGCAAGCAGCTGAGGATGCCGACGGCGGCGTCGCGGCATCGAAAACCGAAAGTGCCGCGGGCGCGCCCGTCGCGCTGAACAGATTCGCCAAAAAATCCCGGCACATGAAGCATGCGTCGGCGCAGCGCAAGTCCATCAAGGTAGCTTCCAGGGACTTAAGCGAGAGTTCGAAGACACCGGCGCCGAAAAAGAAAGAAGCCGACACCGCGACGAAGGACGGCGACAGCCCGTCCGCGATTCCGCCTTCCGTCGCCAATGCCAATGCGCAATTCGCCGCGGCCGACGTGCCGGCGGATGACGCCAGTTCGGTATCCACAAAAGCCAGCAACATGCTGCGCACCATGGCGGCCAAGCAGGCCGATGCCGACCCGCAAGCCCCGGCGCAGCCTGCGAATACCGAACTCGTCGCCGCCGATCAGCTCAACGACGTCGATCGCGCCTTGAGCGAGGCCAAGGCCGAAGAGAAACCGGCGCTGCCGCCGACAGTGGCCATGGCGATGGCGCAAGCGCCGGCCGCGGTCAGCAACAGCGACTCCACCTGGGACCAGACCTCCCTGATCGGAAAAATCTTCATCGCCTTTGGCGGCCTGCTGACGCTGGCCTCGGCGGCGCGGATGTTCATGGCGTGACGTCATTGCGAGCGAAGCGAAGCAATCCAGCGTAGCCAAAGACTGGATTGCTTCGTCGCTATCGCTCCTCGCAATGACGGTCATGAAGAGGTTGCGCTCAAATACTTCCACTTGAAGCCCATCCCGCCAACGGGCACATTGCCCGCGACATCAAGCGGTGGGGCGCGCGAGCCATGAGCACATTCGAGTACATCATCGTCGAGAGCAAAGGCGCCGTCGGCATCGTCACGCTCAATCGCCCGAAGATGCTCAACGCGCTGTCGTTCGGGGTCTTTCGCGAGATCGCGGCTGCGATCGACGATCTCGAGGCCGACGACAAGATCGGCTGTATCGTGCTCGCCGGAAGCGAAAAGGCGTTCGCTGCCGGCGCCGACATCAAGGAGATGCAGCCAAAGACTTTCATCGACATGTTTTCCAGCGATTTCACCGCGATCGGCGGCGACCGCGTCGCCCGCTGCCGCAAGCCGACCATCGCCGCCGTCTCAGGGTTCGCGCTCGGCGGCGGCTGCGAACTCGCAATGATGTGCGACATCATCATCTGCAGCGACACCGCGAAATTCGGCCAGCCGGAAATCACGCTCGGCACCATTCCCGGCATCGGCGGCACCCAGCGGCTGACGCGCGCGATCGGCAAATCCAAGGCGATGGATCTATGCCTCACCGGCCGAATGATGGACGCTGCGGAAGCCGAGCGCTCGGGTCTTGTCAGCCGCGTCGTGCCGGTGGACAAATTGATGGAGGAAGCGCTGGCGATGGCGCAGAAAATCGCCGGCATGTCGCAGCCAGCGGCCGCGATGGCCAAAAGCGCCATCAACCGCGCGTTCGAAACCCCGCTCGCCGAAGGCCTCAATGTCGAGCGCGATTTATTTCACGGAACCTTCGCGCTGGAAGATCGCTCCGAAGGCATGGCGGCGTTCATCGAGAAGCGCAAGCCGGTGAACAGGAACAGATAGCGCGTCAAACTCCGTTGTCGTCCCCGCGAAAGCGGGGACCCATACACTCCGTCGTCAGTAGAGCGAGAGGTGTCGGCGACTCCGGAAACAACTCGCCAAATGATAACCGCCGGTGGTTATGGGTCCCCGCTTTCGCGGGGACGACACTGAGTTTTTTCCGTGCGACTCCTCGTTAGCGCCGCGCTGACCAACGCGCGATAGGCGCGTTCGGCAAACGTTGCAGGCACATCTAGCCCGAGCCGCGCCAAACACTCCTCATCATCCGCGTCCGGCTGATGCGTAAATCCCTGCCACAACATTCCCGGCAAGCGCAGCGGCGACTGCTGCGCTTCCTGAAGCAACTGCAGCGCCGGTATCAGCCGCTGCTCGACTTCGGTGAAATCAGTGCCGAACGGAAAGGTCGGCAGCAAGCCCGCGTCGCGCGCGGGCTTCAGCGCATTTGCGATGCGCTCCGGAAAATTCTCGCGATGCGCGGCCGGAATTTCAAAACTCTTCGCCAGCTTGCCGGCGTCTTTGGCCTGCCGCGCGAGTTCGCCCTGAAACCGCGAATCCGTCACCGCCAGCATCGCCGCGACCACATCGGCGTCGGATTTGCCGCGCAAATCGGCGACGCCATATTCGGTGACGATGATATCGCGCAGATGGCGCGGGATGGTTTGGTGGCCGTAACTCCAGCGAATGTTGGATTCGAATTTTCCGCGCACCTGCCGGGTCGCTTCCAGCGTCAGAATCGAGCGCGCGCCTTGCAGCGCGAACGCCTGCGCCACGAAGTTATATTGGCCGCCGACGCCGCTAACGACTTGGCCGTTGTCGAGGCCGTCCGAGATCACCGCGCCCATCAAGGTCGCCATCATCGCATTGTTGACGAAGCGGGCATCGACGCGGGCGCGGCGCTTTGTTTCCTCGGCGCCATAGAGCTGGTTGGTGAACGACACCGGCATCATCTGGATGCGCGCGAGTTGCACCGGCGTCATCTCGCGCAGAGCCCGATAGAACGATTTTGGTCCAAGAAAAAACGCGCCGTGCAGCGCCACGCCATCGACCTCGCGCTTGAGAATGCCGGCGTCCATCAATCCCAGAAACGCTTCGAACAGCATTTCGCTGACGCCGTAAAGGCCCTGTTCGAACGGCCCGGTTTCCTTCGCGGAAATAGGCACATCCGGCGCAAGACGCGTCATGATCGCGTGAAACTGCATGCTGTCGCGGTGGCGCACGATCAGCCCCTGCGCCAGTGCGTCGCCGACCTGTCCGATGCCGATCTGCAATGTGCCGCCGTCGCGCACGAGGCCCGCCGCATGCAGCCCGATGGCGTATTTGGTATCGCTGATCGGCTCCGACGGCGGCGCGAACAGCGGAAAGTCGGTCGCGGGACTATCAAGGATCGCGCTGAATTCGTCAGCCGCGAGATCGCCTTGCCCGGGCATGAACGGCAGTTCGGAATTGACCTGCCCGATCAGCTTGAACGCCGCGCGGCCCTCGGCGCGGGCGCGCAACAGGTCCAGCGTGGTATCCGTGTTGCAGCTAAGGCTGTAGCGCGCGACGCCGTCGACCACGCGCTTGGCCACGAGCTGGGTGATGACATTCAGGCCCCGTTCCAGGATATAGGACGCCGCGTGGGTATAATTGGCGGAAATGTAGTGCTGCTGCGCGAACGGGTTATGCAGCCAGCGGCCGGCGAGAAAGAAAAACTCGATCACCCGGATATTGGACGGCAGCATACCCGCATGCAGCGCGTCGGCATAAGCCAAATCAGGATATCCGCCGAACAGGCGCTCGATCACCGGCGCGATGAACCGCCGTTCCAGCATATTCGATGGCTTCGGTTTCTCCAGCGTCAGCGCGGAGAATAACGTCAGGTTGATCGCGCGGTCCGCGGCGGCGCGCTGATAGAGCGCGTTGACGATGTGATTGGCCTTGCCGAGCCCGAGCGGCAACCCGACCACGAGATCGGTTCCGACCTCGCGGATGATGTGATCCGCAATCGCCTCGGGGTCGGAGAACAGTTTTGGCATCCACGTTCCGTCTGCGGCACGACCGGAGCAGGCTGCGCTTTGGTGAACCGCGGCCGCCTGAAACGCGAATCTCGCGACACAGTAGCGCAGGTCAATAGGGACTTCAGGCAACACCCTCGCCCGAACCGCCTGAAAGCACCGGGATTCCGCGCCGGATGGTTTGCGCAGGCGGCCAACGCCCTCTAAACAGGGAAACAGGCCGTCAGCGGGGGCGAATGGCCGGGTTTGTTGCGGGATCAGATGGTTGGGCGTGCCGGTAGCGTTGGTCACGTGGGAAGGCGCGTGCTTCGATCGGGCATGAGTCTTGGCGTCGCAGCCTGTCTCGGTTTTGCGGCCGTTCCGGCCCAGGCCGAAGCGCTCCCCGAGGCGCTGGCCAAGGCCTATCAGTCCAATCCGCAGCTCAATGCCGAACGGGCGCGGCAACGCGCCACCGACGAGAACGTGCCGCAGGCGCTGGCCGGCTACCGGCCGCAGATCGTCGCCAGCCTGAGCGCCGGGCTGCAGTCGGTCCGCGACCTCCTGCCCAACAACACGATCCAGACCGCGACCCTGAAACCCTGGACCATCGGCGTCACGGTGACGCAGACGCTGTTCAACGGTTTCAAGACCGCCAACAGCGTGCGCGTCGCGGAGTTGCAGGTGCAGTCCGGCCGCGAGGCGCTGCGCAATGTCGGACAGGGCGTGCTGCTCGATGCCGTGACCGCCTATACCAACGTGCTGGCGAACCAGTCGCTGGTCGAAGCGCAGCGTTCCAACGTCGCCTTCCTGCGCGAAACCCTCGGCATCGTGCAGAAACGGCTCAACGCCGGCGACGTGACGCCGACTGACACGGCACAGGCCGAGGCGCGGCTGAACCGCGGCCTTGCCGATCTCAACGCCGCCGAAGTCAACCTCGCCATCAGCCAGGCGACTTATGCGCAGGTGATCGGCAATCCGCCGGCGCGGCTGAGCCCGGCCGAGCCTGTGGACCGCTATCTGCCGCGCAGCCGCGAGGACGCCACCGCGCTGGCCTTCAAGAGCCACCCCGCCGTGCTCGCCGCCGGCTTCGACGTCGATGTCGCGACGACCTCGATCAACGTCGCCGAAAGCAGTCTTTATCCGACCGTCACGCTACAAGGTAACGCCAGCAAGAGCCGCGACGCCGATCCGTCCCTCAGCACCTTCGCAACCGACCAGGCCTCCGTGATCGGGCAGGTCACCGCGCCGATCTATGATGGCGGCACCGCCGCGTCGCAGACCCGGCAGGCCAAGGAAGTCGCCGCGCAAAGCCGCCTCGTGCTCGACCAGGTCCGCAACCAGGCACGCACCGCCGCCACCGGCGCATGGGTCGCACATGAAGGCGCCAAGATCGCGGTGAGCGCCTCGGAATCCGAGGTCCGCGCCGCAGGGGTCGCCTTGCAGGGCGTGCAGAAAGAGGCGCAGGGCGGCCAGCGCACCACGGTCGATGTGCTGAACTCGCAGCAGGATCTGATTTCCGCCAAGGCACGGCTGATCGGTGCGCAGCGCGACCGCGTGATCGCGTCCTATACGCTGCTCAGCGCGATCGGAAAGCTGGATGTGAAAACGCTGGCGCTCAACACGCCGGATTATCTGCCGGAGGTGCATTACCATCAGGTGCGCGACGCCTGGCACGGCCTGCGCACGCCATCGGGGAAATGATCCGCGATCGTCATTGCGAGGAGCGAAGCGACGAAGCAATCCAGTTACCGCTTCGTTGCGTCGCTGCTGGATTGCTTCGCTTCGCTCGCAATGACGATTACAAAATGAACGCGCGCTCGCGCGCCTTGATGATGCCGACCACCGTATCGTTGACCGGCGTCGGCACCCCGAGCGGCTTGCCGAGCCTTGGGATCGATCCGTTGATGGCGTCGACCTCGCAGCGGCGTCCGGCGTTGTAGTCCAGCAGCATCGACGGGCGCGCACCGGGAATCTTGCCGCCGAGCTTGCGAATGTGCTCGATCGGATCGCCGACATCCAGTTTCACGCCCGAAGCCTTCGCGACCGCGATGGCTTCCTCGGCGCAGCCCCGCGCCACGCCCCAGGCGTCGTTATCTTCAAGGATTTCACCGACCGTGAGCCCCGTGATGCAGGATGTACCCGAGTATGCGACGTTCATGATCAGCTTTTCCCACACCATCTGCTTCACATCGTCGAACAGCGCGACCTTGAAGCCGGCGGATTCCCAGATCTTGGCCGAGGCCTGCACGAGTTGCTTCGGCAGCCCTGCGAAGGCGCCAAACCGGATCATTTCCATGCCGTTGTGATGGACATGGCCGGGCGCGCGGATCGAGGCGCCGAACCCGCCGACCACGCCAATCGCAATGCGATCCGCACCGAGAATGGGAGCGGCGATCTCCGGTGAACCCAAGCCGTTCTGGATGGTCTGGACGATGGTGCCGGGACCGAGCAGCGGCGCGCAGGAATTCGCCGCGGCCTCCACGTCGAAGGCCTTGGTGGCGATGATGACGAGATCGCAGGGACCGATTCCGTCCGTGGTAGTGGACGCATGAATCGGCACGATGCGGTCGCCGCTGGCGCCCTCGCAACGAAGTCCCTTGCTCGCCATAGCCTCGGCATGGTCCGACCACAGCGTGATGGCGTGAACTTCATGGCCGGCATCGACCATCAGCGCAGCATAGACCGAGCCCATCGCGCCGCAGCCGACGATTGCAACTTTTGCCATACCGCTCTCCCATTTGTTCCCTCATGGTGAGGAGCGCGCACTTGCGCGCGTCTCGAACCATAAGACACATTGTGTGGCCACCCTTCGAGACGCGATCCAAAGGATCGCTCCTTAGGATGACGGCATTCGTTATCTCGCCCGGCGCGAGAAAACCGAGATCAGCACCGGCAGCGTCACCAGAATGACCAGCGGCGCCAGCATCATGCCGGTGACCACCACCACCGCCAGCGGCTTCTGCACCTGCGAACCGATCCCGGCCGACAGCGCCGCCGGCAGCAGTCCGACGCCGGCGACGACGCAAGTCATCAACACGGGACGCAGTTGAAGCTCGCCAGTGCGGATCACCGCGCGCACGCGGTCATAACCTTCATCGATCAGCTGGTTGAACTGCGACAGGATAATGATGCCGTCCATCACCGCGATTCCGAACAGCGCGATGAAGCCGATCGCCGCCGAGACGCTGAACGGAATACCCGATATCAAAAGTCCGAGCACGCCGCCGAAGATCGCCATCGGGATCACGCTCATGGCGAGCAGCGTATCCACCATCGAGCCGAAATTGAACCACAACAGCACCGCGATCAGCGCGAGGCTGATCGGCACCACGATCGACAGCCGCTTGATGGCGTCCTGCAGATTGCCGAACTCGCCGACCCACTCGACCCGCGATCCCGGCGGCAGCGGCACTTGCGCGGCGACCTTGTCCTGCGCCTCGCGGATCGCACTGCCGAGATCGCGTTCGCGTACCGAGAACTTGATCGGCAGATAACGCTCCTGCTGCTCGCGATAGATATAGGCGGCGCCCGAGACGAGCTGGATCGAGGCAACTTCGCTCAAAGGGATCTGCGTGATCGCCCCGTTGGGGCCGGGCGCGCCGATGCGCAGGTTCTGGATCGCTTCGGCGCTGCGGCGATATTCCGGCGCGAGCCGAACGATGATCGGGAAATGCCGGTCGCTGCCGGGCTCATAAAGATCGCCGGCGCTGTCGCCGCCGATGGCGACGCGGATGGTGGCGTTGATGTCGCCGGGTGAGAGCCCGTAACGCGCGGCGCGGGCGCGGTCGATGTCGATCTGGATGGTGGGCTGGCCCAATGAGGTGAATACCGCGAGGTCGGTCACGCCTTGCACCGTCGAAAGCACCTGCTTGATCTTGTTGGCGGTGTCGGTAAGCGCCTGCAGATCGTTACCGTAAAGCTTGATCGAATTCTCGCCCTTCACGCCGGAGACGGCCTCGGAGACGTTGTCCTGCAGATATTGCGAGAAGTTGAATTCGACACCGGGAAATTTATCCTGCAACTGCGCCAGCAGCTGCGCGGTCAGCACTTCCTTGTCATGCGTACCCGGCCATTCGCTGACCGGCTTCAGCGGCGCGAAGAATTCGGCGTTGAACAGGCCGGCGGCGTCGGTGCCGTCGTCGGGCCGGCCATGCTGCGACACCACCGATTCCACCTCCGGACGGCTGCGAATGATCTTGCGCATCTCGTTGACGTAGGCATTGCCCTCCTGCAGCGAGATCGTCGGCGGCAAGGTCGCGCGAATCCAGAGGTTGCCTTCCTCGAGCTTGGGCAGGAATTCGAGGCCGAGCAGACGGACAAATACAATCGTCAGGAGCACGAGGCCCGCGGCTGCCGCCATCACAAGCCTTCTATTATCGACCGCCCAACGCAGCACCGGCATATAGAGCCGGTGCAGGAACGCCATGATCCAGGTTTCGGTCTCGTTCATATGCGACGGCAGGATCAGCGCGCTGAACGCGGGTGTCACCGTGAAGGTCGCGAGCAGGCCGCCGGCCAGCGCGTAAGCATAAGTCCGCGCCATCGGTCCGAAAATATTGCCTTCGACGCCGCTCAAGGTGAACAGCGGAATGAATGCCGCGACGATGATGGTCGCGGCAAAGAAGATCGAACGAGACACGTCTGCCGCGGCTGAAAGGATGGCATGGCTCTTCATGTCCATGGCCGTTTCGCGCGAGATGTGGCTCTGCTCGGCCGGCGACAGCGCGGTGGTTTGCGACAGCCGGCGGAAGATCGCCTCCACCATGATCACGGTGGCATCGACGATCAGCCCGAAATCGATCGCGCCGACCGACAGCAAATTGGCGGATTCGCCTCTGAGCACCAGGATGATGACCGCGAAAAACAGCGCGAACGGAATGGTGGCGCCGACGATCAGCGCGCTTCTGAGATCTCCGAGGAAAATCCATTGCAGCAGCACAATCAGCAGGATGCCGACCACCATATTGTGCAGCACCGTCGCGGTGGTGATGTCGATCAGGTCCTTGCGGTCGTAGATGCGTTCGATTCGTACTCCCGGCGGCAGGATGCTGGAGTTGTTGATCGAGGCGACCAGCTGCTCGACCCGCGTGATAGTAGGCGAACTCTGCTCGCCGCGGCGCATCAGCACGATGCCCTGCACGATGTCGTCGTCCTGGTCGAGGCCGGCGATGCCGAGCCGCGGCTTCTCACCGACGGTAACGGTGGCGATGTCCTTGACCAGCACCGGATTGCCGCCGCTTTGCGACACCATGGTATTGGCGAGATCGTCGATCGACCGGATCAGGCCGACGCCGCGCACCACGGCGGACTGCGCGCCGATATTGACGGTGTTGCCGCCGACATTGATGTTGGAATTGCCGACGGCTTGCAGCAGTTGCGGGAGCGTCAGCCCGTTGGCGATCAGCTTGTTGAAATCGACCTGCAGCTCGTAGGTCTTGGTCCTGCCGCCCCAGCCGGTGACGTCGATGACGCCGGGCACGGCGCGGAAACGCCGCTGCAACACCCAGTCCTGCAGCGTCTTCAGATCGAGCACGCTGTAGTTCGGCGGCCCCGCCAGCCGGTAGCGGTAGATTTCGCCGATGGCGCTGAGCGGCGAAATTCCCGGCTGCACGTTGCCGGGCAACGGCGCCATCTGCGACAGCCGGTTCAGCACCTGCTGCAGCGCCTCGTCATAGGTGTAGTCGAACGAGAACTGCAGTTTGACGTCGGACAATCCGTACAACGAGATGGTCCGGATCGTGCGCAGGTTCTTGATGCCCGCGACCTGGGTCTCGATCGGAATGGTGATGTAGCGCTCGATTTCTTCCGACGACAGCCCCGGGCTTTGCGTGACGATATCGACCATCGGCGGGGTCGGATCGGGATAGGCCTCGATGTTGAGTTGCTTGAACGCGATCAGGCCGCCGATTATCACGGCGGCGAACAAACCCACCATCAGGAATCGGCGGTTGACTGCAAGGGCGACGAGGCGATCCATTCAGATCGGAGCTTTCAAAAGGGCTGAGGGAGTTTAGCTGCCGGACGCCGCCCGGTCGATGAACAGGCTGCCCTTGGTGACGATCTGCTCCCCCGGCTTAAGATTGCCGCGCACTTCGACCAGATTGCCGTTGGTGAGGCCGGGCTTGATCTGGCGAAGTTCGATCGACTTGTCCTCGTGCGCGACCCAGAGCCGGACCTGATCGCCTTCGTAGATCAGGGCCTGCTTCGGCACGCCGACGGATGGCTGATCGCCGGCATCATAGATCGTCACCGTGGCGAACATTTCCGGTTTCAACTGGCCTTCCTTGTTATCGACGGTGGCGCGAACCAGCAGCCGGCGAGTCGCGGGATCCATCGCCGCCGAAACATAGTTGATACGCCCGGTGAGCACGCGGCCCGGCAACGCCAGCAGGCTGAACGTAATCTCCTGCCCCACCGACACCATGGACGCTTCGGTCTCCCGCACAAAGGCCGTCAGCCACACCGTGGAGAGATCTCCGATCACGAACACCGGATCGCTGGCGCCGGCGGTGATATACTGGCCCGGACCGATCTTGCGCTGGACCACCGTACCCGCGATCGGCGCGAAGATGGTGGTTTCCCGGTTGATGCTGCCCTTTTCCTGAAACGTGGATATCGCCTCATCCGTCAGGCCCAAAATCCGCAGCTTGTTGCGCGCCGCCTCCAGCGCCGTCTGCGACGAGCGCAGATCGTTCTGCGCCTGGATCAGGGTCGCCTGGGTCTGCTGGTAATCCTTCAACGGGACCGCCTTGCCCTCGAACAGATCCCTGGCGCGCTTGTCCTGCAACTGCGCGAGATCGAGCGCCGACTTCGCCTTGTTCAACCCGGTCATGGCCGCGATGAAATCGTTCTGCGCCTGCACATTGTCGGCGGCTTCGATCACGAACAGCGCCTGTCCTTGCGTGACCTTGTCGCCCGGCCGCGCCAGCAGCTTGGTGACCCGGCCGGCATAGGGCGAGAACACCGGCGTCGAGCGATCCTCATCGACCGCGATCTTGCCTTCGGTAACGTGTTCGGCGCGGAAGGCCCGCTCGGTCACCGGCTCGATGGTCAGGCTGGCCCATTCAGACGGCGTCGGCGTATAGCGCTGCAAGCCCTTGCGGGACTGGCTCGACACCTCGGAATTGCCGTGCGGTGCCTTGGAAACGTGCGCGAGGCCCGAGACGGCGGCGACGACCAGCGCCAGCAGGCCCACGCCAACGGCCAGCCGTTGGCCGTTAAGCGTCTGAACTCGCTTGGTAAATTTCGTCAGCATCGGGCCTTGGCTGGATCGTCGGTCGTTGCGCGGCGATTTGCCTCATCGCTGTGCTAATAGTGCCCAATTGATGTTTCAAACAATCTAAAAACGCGCTTAGCCCTAGCGTTTTAAGTTAAAATTTTGAGAGCTGCTCAATCCCGCGCCGGCCATTCCGGCGGATGGCTGCCGAGCGGCATTGCCGGACGCGACCAGAACGCCGGGGTTTTCGACAGCATCGCCGAATGGCTGACGGACCGCAGCGGTCCGAAGCCCGAAGGGACCTCCTCGATAAAGGGCTGCACCGACTCAGCCCTCAGATCCTCGGTCTTGAAGCCGTCGGCGACGCGGCCGAGATTCCACAGCCAGCGCCCGGTCTGCGCCAACGACACCCGCACATGCCAACTGCCGCCCTCGCGCGACTGGCGCGCTTTCGCGATCATGGCGCCGAACGCCATCATATAGCCGGTGGCGTGATCCAGCATCTGCGCCGGCAACTCCTTTGGGCCATCGACGCCGGCGGCCTGCCCTTCCGCATGGTTGAATCCGGTCGCAGTCTGCACCAGCGAGTCGAAGCCGCGGCGCGCCGCCCAGGAACTTGTAGAAGGCCCGGCGTGGCCATAGGCCGACAGCGAGACACAGACGATGCCGGGGTTGATCTTTGCTGCGTCCTGCGGCGAGAAGCCGAGTGCTGCGATCGACGTCGGACGATAACCTTGAGAAAAAATGTCCGCCTGCGCCAGCAGGCCGCGCAACACCTCGCGCCCCTGCTCGGTCTTGAGTTCGACAAAACTCGTCAGCTTGCCGCGGCCGGTGTCGATGGTGAGCCATGGAATCGCCGGCAGATCTGGGCCGGAGATCAGCATTACGTCGGCGCCGTGCACCGCAAGCGTGCGGCCTGCAACAGGTCCGGCGATCACCCGCGACAGATCGAGCACGCGCACGCCCGATAACGGACGATTGCCCCCGGACCACGGTTTTGGTGCGGCCTCACCGATTTTCTCGATGGATACCAGCGGCAGTTCGGCCAGCGCTTTTGCGTGCGGTAACGCCGTCCATTCGTCATGCGAACGCATCAGCGCAACCACGCAGCCGCCGGCATAGGCCGCGGTTTCGAACGCCTCGCCGTCCCACTGCATCAATGCGGCCTGCACGTCGTCGCGCTCCGGCTTGCAGTTCAACACCTTGCAGACGGCGTCGCGGTGATGCCGGAAGTTGGTGTGCAGCCGCACGAAGCGGTTGTCTCTCGTCTTGTAGATTCCGGCGATGACGTCCCACGCCGGGCCCGGCGGCTTGCCGTCAACGCGCAGGTAGCGCTCGCTGCGGCATTCGACGACGGCATGGCGCATATCGACCGCGATGTTTTGCGATTGTCCGCTACGCAACCGCCAGATATTTGCCGCCGCCAATCCCGCAGCGGCGATGCTTGCCTGCGCCGCGGCGGCGACCCGAAACGATGACGGCAGTTGCGGCTCGTCGCCGGTCAGCGTGACCGCGTCGAGTGCGGAAGCGTCGCCGCCGGCTGATGTCCAGAGATCGGCGAGGATTTCGCGAGGGGTTTGCATGGGGTTCCACATACTCCGTCATGCCCGGCCTTGTGCCGGGCATCCACGTCTCTTGTCGTTCATAACAAACAAGACGTGGATGGCCGGGACAAGCCCGGCCATGACGAATTTACCGCGCCCTCAATGAAAATCCCGCGAGCGTGGCAGGATGCGAACGTTGCGTGGGTGACGATGTTTCTGCGCCGGATTTTCCGGATGTTCGCGCCGGTCGTCATTGAGCGGCTCGACCGGCGCCGCGGCGGACGGCAATGGATGCTTTCGGCCAAGCGCGTCATTGGCCAGATTGACCAGATCAGGCGAGCGGTCGAACAATCGCTCCGCCACCAGATGCGTCACTTGTTCCGGGCTGCTTTGAATAGTTCCTTCGACCAAGATAAGCCGCGCGCCCATCACTTCCTTGCGGAAGCGTTCCATCACCTTCGGCCATACCACGATATTGGCGATGCCGGTTTCGTCCTCCAGCGTCATGAACACGACGCCCTTGGCGCTGCCCGGCCGCTGCCGCACCAGCACCACGCCGGCGCAGCGGACGCGCCGCCTGTCATTGGCATGAGAAACCGCTTCGCACGCGACGACCCCTTCTCCGGCAAACATCGGTCGCAAAAATTCCATCGGATGGCCTTTCAGCGACAGCCGGATGGTCTGATAGTCGGCCACCACCTGTTCCGGCAGCGGCATCAGAGGCAGCGGACGCGCATCCTCATCGGGCTGCTCGCGCGCGGTAGCGATTTCAAACAATGGCAGCGGGACGTCGTCCGGCAATCGCCGCACTGCCCAAAGTGCTGCGCGGCGATCAAGGCCGATGGAACGAAACGCATCGGCATCGGCCAGCAGGATCAGCGCGCGCTTCGGCAAGCCTGTGTCGCGGGCAAAATCCTCCAAAGAGGTAAAGGGGTGGCGTGATCGTGCGGCGATAATCTTCTCACCCCAATCTTCCGCTTTCGGCTTACCGCTTTTTCGTCTCAGATAGTCCTCATCCGGATCGGCCCATTTGAACCCATCGATCTGACGAAAGCCGAGCCGTACTGCGTGATATTTCCCGCAATCCTCTTCCAGCGTATTCTGCGCGTGACTGAACGAGACATCGATCTCGCGCACTGTGACGCCGTTCTTGCGGGCGTCGCCGACGATCTGAGCCGGCGCGTAAAATCCCATCGGCTGCGAATTCAAAAGCCCACAGCAAAATGCGTCGGGATGAAAATGCTTCAGCCATGACGAGACATAGACCAGCTGCGCGAAGCTCGCGGCATGGCTTTCGGGAAAGCCATACTCGCCAAACCCCTTGATCTGGTTAAAGCAATTGACCGCAAATTCCTTGGGATATCCTCGTGCCGTTAAACTATCGATCATCTTCCGCTCGAATTTGTGAATTGTTCCCATGTGCCGGAACGTCGCCATGGCGCGGCGCAATCCATTAGCTTCATCAGGCGTGAATTTCGCGGCTTCAATGGCAATGCGCATGGCCTGCTCTTGAAACAGCGGCACGCCGAGGGTTTTTCCGAGAATGCTTTCAAGTTCGTTTATACAATCCGGATCGGATGGTGCGGGGAAAACAACCGCTTCTTGTCCATTCCGGCGTCGCAGATACGGATGCACCATGTTACCCTGAATGGGACCTGGCCGCACGATCGCGACCTCGATCACGAGGTCGTAAAAGGTGCGTGGCTTCAGGCGCGGCAGCATGTTCATCTGCGCGCGGCTTTCGACCTGAAATACGCCGAGCGATTCGCCCCGCTGCAGCATTTGATAAACCTCGTCGTCGTCTTTCGACTTGATATCAGCGAGCTCGTAGCGTTCGCCTTTATGACCCGCGATCAGGTCGAAACATTTGCGGATGCAGGTCAGCATGCCCAGCGCCAGCACATCGACCTTCATCATTCTCAGCGCATCGACGTCATCCTTGTCCCATTCGACGAAGGTGCGGTCGTCCATCGCCGCATTGCCGATCGGAACGTAAGTGTCGAGCCGGTCCTGCGTCAGCACATAACCTCCGACGTGCTGCGACAAATGACGCGGAAATTCGATCAGTTCGCTGGCGAGTTCGACGGCAAGTTCAACCATGGAGTTTTGCGGATCGAGCCCTGCCTGCCTGACCTGCATCTCATTGAGGCCCTTGCCCCAGCTTCCCCATACTGTATCGGCGAGGGCAGCGGTCACATCCTCCGTCAGGCCAAGCGCCTTGCCGATATCGCGGATCGCGCTGCGTGGACGATAGTGGATGACGGTTGCAATGATCGCCGCGCGATGACGGCCATATTTGTTGTAGACATATTGCATGACCTCTTCGCGGCGCGAATGCTCGAAATCGACGTCAATGTCGGGCGGCTCAAGACGTTCCTCGGACAGAAAACGCTCGAATAACAGATCGATATCCACCGGATTGACCGACGTGATTCCGAGCATAAAGCACACCGCGGAATTAGCGGCCGATCCTCGCCCCTGACACAGGATGTTCTTCGATCGGGCGTAATGAACGATGTCATGAACGGTCAGGAAATAATGCGCAAATTCCCGCTTTGCGATCAGAGCCAGTTCCTTATGCAAGGTCCCGCGCAGCTTGTCGTCGATCCCTCCCGGGAAGTATTTTGTAACGCCCGCCCAGGTGATATCTTCCAGATGCCGTTGCGCGGTCTTGCCCGGCGGCACCGGCTCATCGGGGTATTGATATTTTAGCTGATCGAGCGAAAACGTGATGCGGCCCGCAAACCGCATGGTTTCCGCGATCGCCTCCGGCACATCGCGAAACAACCTGATCATCTCATGCGCAGGCTTTAGATAGCGCTCGGCATTGGCTTCAAGACGTTTGCCAATGCCGTCGATCGTCATCTTTTCTCTGATGCAGGTGAGAACATCCTGCAAAGGACGGCGCGCCGGATGATGATACAGCACCTCATTGGTCGCCAGCAGCGGCACCCGGGCGGTTGCCGCGGTGCGCTGCAGCCGCATCAAACGCCGCCTGTCATCGCCACGATACAGCAGGCTGGCCGCGAGCCAGACGCCATCGGCGCGGCTCTCCTGCAGTTGATCCAGAACCTTGAGCGCCTTCGCCGTCTCGAAGCGATGCGGCAGCGTCAGAACCAGAAGCTGCCCTTCAGCGAATTGCAGCAGGTCATCGAGTTTTAAATGGCATTCGCCCTTCTTGGTATCATCCCCTCGCTTGCCGCGGGTCAGCAACTGGCATAGCCGGCCGTAGGCGGCGCGGTCGCGCGGATAGACCAGGATGTCCGGCGTGTCGTCCATAAAGACGAGGCGCGAACCGATCAGAAGCTTCGGCTTGTATTTAAGCTCCGGATTGCCAAGCTCCTTATACGCCCGCACGACCCCAGCCAGCGTATTGTGATCGGCAATCCCAATGACTGGGAGCCGAAGCTCGCTCGCCTGATGCACATAGTCTTGCGGATGCGATCCGCCGCGCAGAAACGAAAAATTCGTGGTGATGCCGATCTCGGCATAATCAGGCGTTGTGTCAACGCCGGGCGTGTTCATGCGAACAGCCCGTGCATGAACCAGTTCGGCTGGATGACCTTGCCTTCCTGCTGCGCGATCTCGCGGTCATAAAGCCCGTCGCGATAGAGCCAGAACCGCGAACCTTCCTCGTCCTCGACGCGGAAATAATCCCGCGTCAGCATCGCACCTTGCGAGCGCCACCACTCCATCGCGACGCGCTCGGGGCCTTCCACCCGCATGACGGTGTGCGTGGCTCGCCGCCATTGAAACCATGCGGGCGGGCCATCCGGCACTTGCGCGATGACCTTGATGACTTCCGGCTTTTCAAACAGCCGCAGCGGCCGCAATGGCGGCTCGCCTTCGGCCCGCGCCGGCCAGGCCGCAACCGCGGCGGCAGCGAGATGATGCTGCGCTGGTGCTGCCCAACCCGCGCGTTCCGGAATGTGGGTGTCCTGCGGCAGGTGCACGACTACACGCCGTCCGCCGATACGCGCGGCAATGCGGTCGATCAGTGCCGCCAACTCGTCATTATCATGCACATTGGCGTCAAGGTCGCGCTGCTGCTGCACCACGATTTCGGTGCGGCTGGCGGAGAGCCTGACCAGATCGAAGCCGAAGCCGGGGTCGAGCGGATCGGCCAATGCCTCAAGCCTTTCGCGGAACAGACGGTCGATCACCTCGGTCTTGGTGACGGGTTGGCCGGTATCCACTGCAATCGCGCGCACCGCGCCGTCGGTGCGGAAGAAACTCGCCTCCAGCCGCCGCGCGCCTTTGCCATGACGCTCCATCGCCGCGATCAGCGTGCAAGCGAGACGGGACAATGTCGCCGCGATCACGCCATCGGTTGAAACCGGTTCGGCGAACCGCTTCTCCACGATGTAATCCGGCAGCGGCTTGCGCGGGCTGATCGGCGCATCGCCCTGCCCCAGCGCTTGCTCCAGCAATGTTGTAAAGTCAGCGCCGAACCGCGCGGTGATTTCGTGGCGCGCGCGGGAAGCGACGTCGCCGATGGTTTTCAAGCCGGCGCGGCGCAGGCCGCGGGAGATGGCAACATCCGCACCGAGCGCAAACACTGGCAGCTGCTGCACGCTGTCTGCTTCTTCGCCATCCATGACGATGCGGCCATGGACATAATGGTTCATCGTCCGCGCGCAAACGGAGGTACTGGCGATCGCGGCGCTGACGATGAAACCCTGTCGGGTGAGCGCGTCGCACACGATCTGCATCAGCGTAGCCTCGCCGCCGAACAGATGCGCGCAGCCGGTGATGTCGAGAAACAGGCCATGCGGGGAATCCAGCGCCACCAGCGGTGTGAAGCGGTCGCACCAGTCGGCGATGGCGTTCAGCGCTTGCGCGTCGGCCGCTTGATCGGCATCGAACACCTGAACGTCAGGACAGACTGCGCGGGCATTGGCCAGCGGCAGGCCTGTTTCGAGGCCAAGATGAGCTGCGGCATCATCCAGCGCATAAATCTGCAGTGCGTTGTTTTGTTTGGCGACAACGATACAAGGTTGATCACTAGAATCTTTCTTTGACGCGTTTTCTTTACGCGAACCGGTGCCCACTTCGCTTGAAAACGCTTTGGTTGCGACGTTGCGGCGCGATAACTGGCGCTTGATGCGGTCGGTCGGCAGCCGCGGCAGCCACAGGCTGAGGATGCGCCGGCGCTTCACGGAAAAGGCACTCATCACATTTCCATTCCATGATCCAATGCCCGTTGGGGCCATGACGATTCCGAACCAGTTGGGTATCGAGCATGGGCGCGCCCCATGCTTCGAAACGCGGCGGCGAATGCGCCGCGCGCACGATCCATCGCGTTTCCGCGGTGGAGGGCGACGGCACTGCCGCTACCCGCAACAGCAAGCCGGTGACCCCTGACATCCGCGCGGCCAATGTCAGCTTGCGGCTGGCGACGAGATCGAACTGCCGCGTCTCGCCCCAGATTTCCATCACGACAGCGCCGAGCGCGTCGCAGGCCAGCGCGTCGGCGGTCGTCCGCAGCGCGGTCTCCACGTCGGGCGCGCGCACCGTCACCATGAGGCGCGGGTCGAGGCCGAGTTCAGCCCATCCACTCATCGACAGCGCGCCGGATTCAACTTCCGCAAAATCCTGCCGCACCCACAACAGCGGCCGCCGCGCGCTGACGCGCCGCGCTAATCCAGCGATGAACCCCGTCGCCGCAGCGTTCTGCCGTCCTTCCGCGAACACCTCATGCACCGCGCCGAGCGCAAGCCCGCCCCGCAGCGCCGCGTCCGCATCGGCATGGCCGAGCGATACCCTATCCGGCGCGGTGGCGTCGTGGGTTTCGATGCGCTCGATGCTGCCGCGCAAAGTCGCAAGCGTGTTCGTGCGTGCGCCGGTCATGCGCCGCTCCTAGGGAAAATGTGTCCGCTTCGGGTCTGGAAGAGAAACCAGAAAGCTGGCTCATTTGTTCATGATATGTTCTAATATAAAGCTAAGATGGTCCGGAGAGTCAATCGGGATCGACGTTCAAGTAATTCACGAATGGAATCAAAGGGATTCAAGCAATGGGCGTGCAGCGCAAGCTGGAAATTCTGGCCGACGCGGCCAAATACGACGCTTCCTGCGCCTCCAGCGGCACCGAGCAACGCGACAGCCGCGACGGCAAAGGTCTCGGCTCGACCGCGCCCGGCATGGGCATCTGTCATTCCTACGCGCCGGACGGCCGCTGCATCTCGCTGTTGAAAATCCTGCTGACCAACGCCTGCAACTACGATTGCCTCTATTGCGTCAACCGCGCCACCAGCAACGTGCCGCGCGCGCGCTTCACGGTCGATGAAGTGGTGCAGCTGACGCTCGATTTCTATCGCCGCAATTATATCGAGGGACTGTTTCTATCGTCCGGCATCATCCGCAGTGCCGACTACACCATGGAGCAGGTGGTGAGCGTGGCGCGCAAATTGCGCGAACAGCATCACTTCCGCGGCTACATCCATTTGAAGACGATTCCGGAAGCCGACGATGCGTTGATTACGGAAGCCGGCAAATACGCCGACCGGCTCAGCATCAACATCGAGGTACCGGAGGAAGAAAGCCTTGCGAAGCTCGCGCCGGAGAAAGACGTGCGCGCAATCAGGCGCACCATGGGCCGGCTGCGGTTGAAACTCGACGAAGCGCGCGAAGGCCGCAAGTCTACTGCAAAAGGCAACACCGCGCCGCGGTTTGCGCCGGCCGGGCAAAGCACGCAGATGATCGTCGGCGCCGACACAGCCTCCGACCAGACCATTCTCAACACATCAGCCAATCTCTACGGCTCGTATCATCTCAAGCGTGTCTACTATTCCGCGTTCAGCCCGATTCCCGACGCCAGCCGTTCGCTGCCGCTGCGCGCACCGCCGCTGGTTCGCGAGCACCGGCTCTATCAGGCCGACTGGCTGATGCGGTTTTATGGATTCGACGTCAGTGAAATCGTCGAACAGGCCGAAGGCATGCTGCCGCTCGACATCGATCCGAAACTGGCCTGGGCGCTGCGCCATCCCGATCGTTTCCCGCTCGATGTCGCAAGCGCCAGCCGCGAGGAGCTGCTGCGCGTGCCCGGCTTCGGCGCCAAGGCCGTGGAGCGCATCATCGCGACGCGCCGGGTGACATCGATCCGCGCAGCTGATCTGGCGCGGCTGCACATCCCCCGGAACAAGGCGCTGCCGTTTATCGTTCTCGCCGACCACCGGCCGTCGTTGCAACTCCTGGACAGCGCGCAGCTGACGGAGCGGTTTCGACCAAAGGCGACGCAGTTGGGATTTGGGTTTTGAGTGACGCAGCAAAACATACGCCGTCATCCTGAGGAGGCCGCGCACTTGCGCGGCGTCTCGAGGATGGCCGCAGGCGCTTATGGCCCATCCTTCGAGGCTCGCCGTGAAGAACGGCGAGCACCTCAGGATGACGATGGAGTAATTGATGCACTTCATCTCACTCGACAGCGAAACCGATTTCGAGGGCTGGCGCAAAGCGGCGCGCGCGCTGGCCCTCAACAACGTGACGCCAGCCGATGTGACGTGGGCGGTGCAAGGCAACGAACCCGAGCTGTTCGCACCGTCCGTGCCACCGCCTGACACACCTCGCGGGACCTTCAACGTCTCAGTCAAATTCGTCGAACTCGCGCAATCCGCCATGCTGCATCGCAACCCGCAACGCTTTGCGGTTCTGTATCGCCTGCTGTGGCGGCTGCGAAGCAATCACGATCTGCTTGATGTCGCGACCGATCCGGATGTCGCGCAGGCCGCAGCGATGGCCAAGGCGGTGCGGCGCGACGAGCACAAGATGCATGCCTTCGTCCGTTTCCGCGAGGTCGGACGCGAGCGCGAGTCGCATTTCATCGCCTGGTTCGAGCCCGAACATCACATCGTGGAACTGGCCGCGCCGTTTTTCGCGCGGCGCTTTGCTGACATGGCGTGGTCGATCCTGACCCCGGACGTCTGTGCGCATTGGGATGGCCATGCCGTGTCGTTCACGCCGGGGGTAGCTAAATCGGACGCGCCGTCGGAAGACCGGCTGGAGGAAACCTGGCGGCGCTATTATGCCAGCATCTTCAATCCGGCACGGCTGAAGGTGAAGGCAATGCAGGCGGAGATGCCGAAGAAATATTGGCGGAACCTGCCGGAGGCTTCGTTGATTAAGCCTCTGATCGCCGGCGCCGGCCGTGCGGCCGGCGAGATGATCGCCAATGCCGCCACGGAACCGCACAAATCGCAGAAACGGCCCGAGCCACCCATGAAGCGGAAACATTCAGAAGCGGCTAATGACATCGATACCCTGCGCGACGAGGCCAGCGGCTGCCGCGCCTGTCATCTATGGAAGGACGCGACCCAGACCGTGTTCGGCGAAGGCCCGCAAGCTGCCCAGGTGATGCTGGTCGGCGAGCAGCCCGGCGACAAGGAGGATCTCGCCGGCAAGCCGTTTGTGGGGCCCGCGGGTCAGATGCTCGACCGCGCGCTGCAAGAAGCCGGCGTCGACAGGTCGAAGGTTTACGTCACCAACGCGGTAAAACATTTCAAGTTCGTGCCGCGCGGAAAAATCCGCCTGCATCAGAAGCCGAACACGCTGGAAATCAAGGCGTGCCGGCAGTGGTACGAGCGGGAGCTGGCCTCGATCAAACCCGATCTGGTGGTGGCGATGGGCGCCACTGCGGCACAGAGCGTGTTCGGCAAAATCACGCCGATTGGCAAGTCGCGCGGGAGGCTGATCGACCTCGATGACGGGATGAAAGCACTGGTGACTGTGCATCCATCCTATCTATTGCGGTTGCCCGACGAGGATGCCAGGGCGCGGGAGTATGAGCGCTTTGTCGATGATTTGAAGATCGTCGCGGCCCATATGAACAAGGCGGCAAGGGCGGCGTAGCGCGCCTGCTAATTCTAGTCGTCATGCCCGGCCTTGTGCCGGGCATCCACGTCTTTCTTATCGTGTGGTAGGCAAGACGTGGATGGCCGGGACAAGCCCGGCCATGACGCCTAATTTAACTTCGGTTCAAGCCGCCGCTGCGAGGTTGACCGCCGCGTCGGCGAGCGTTGTCAACGCTACGTCGGTCTTCTTCTCCTGCTGCAGGGTCTGATCCAGCAGACGGACGGCGTCTTTCATGCCGAGCTGCGTGGCCCACTGCTTCAGCGTGCCGTAGCGCGAGATTTCGTAATGCTCGACCGCTTGTGCTGCGGCGAGCAACCCGGCGTCGAGCGCTTCGCAGCCCTTGTACTCGTCCATGATCTCCTTGCCTTCGTCGAGAATGCCCTTGATCGCCTCGCAGGTCTTGCCGCGCGCCGGCGCGCCGAGCAGCTTGAAAATCTGCTCGAGACGATCGACCTGCCCTTCGGTCTCGCCATGATGCTTTTCAAAGGCGGCGCGAAGCTTGTCGGATTGGGCGGCCTTCGCCATCTTCGGCAAGGCCTTCAAAATCTGCTTTTCGGCGAAGTAAATGTCTTTCAGTGTGTCGAGGAAGAGATCGTTGAGGTCCTTATCCTTGGTGGCCATGAAGCACTCCATTGCATGAGATAGCGGGGACGTTCCCGCCTCTCAACGTGATGTGATGTGGTTTGTTCCGGACCGCGAAATCGTCCCGAGGTGCGGCAAAAAAACCACCACGGCGAAGCCCGGCCCGCTATGCTGGGTACAGTACACACGCGTTGACATCAGATGCTGCAACCTCGGCTGCTTATCCGCTCGGGCACTGCCGTTTCGATCATCACCCATCTGGCGGTGCTGACCGTCGGCCTTGGCTATGCCGGCGTGCGGCCGTTTGAGACGGTGCCAACGGAAGCGATCGCGGTCGATATCGTTTCGCCCGAAGAGGTCAAGGAGGCGATGAAAGAGGCGACGCCCAGCACGCCGCCACCGGAAGCCCCGGACCTTGCCGCAAAGGATCAGTCCGCTCCGCAGCCAGCGCCACCTCCACAGTCTCAGCAGCAGCCTGCGCAACCGGCGACGCCGCCCGCGCCACGCCCCAATCCTAAGCCCGAGTCGCGCCAGGCCGCGATGCAGCCGCAGCCCGCAGCGGCGTCTCCACCGGCACCGCCGCCGCAACCGGCGTCACCATGGCTGCCGAACCTCGCAGGCGCCGCGCAGCCCGACGTCAGCGTCAAATATCAGGTAAATCTCGGCCTGCCCGTGCCAGGCCCCAACAACGACTTCGACGCGCCGGCCATGAGCACGGCCAAGGTTGAGACCGGCGACATCGCCAAGTTCCGCGAACACCTGAAGACATGCTCGGTCCTGCCGGCGGGCGTCGCGCAAACCGACAAGGTCAAGATCGTGATACGGGCCGCCTTCATTCCGGACGGCAATCTCCGTACCGCGCCGATCCTGATCGAGGCCAGCGCGTCCGCCAAAGGGCCGCTGCTGATGCAGGCAGCCATCAAGGCGCTGCAGGCGTGCCAGCCCTATGCAGTGCTTCCGGCGGACAAATACGACGAATGGAAAGTGCTCGATCTCAGCTTCACGCCGCAGGATTTCAGGGGCGGCTGACGCGCGGTATGGCGCGACCTGAACCCACCTCGTCATGGCCGGGCTTGACCCGGCCATCCATCCTTTGAAGAAGAGTCGTCCGAGGACGGATGGATGCGCGGGTCAAGCCCGCGCATGACAGATCACTCGTCACGCCGCCAGCGTGTTCTCGACCAGCTTGATCCAGTACGAGGTGCCGTAGACGATGGCGTCGTCGTTGAAATTGTAGGCCGGATGATGCAGCCCGGCGCTGTCGCCGTTGCCGCAGAAGATGAACGCGCCCGGGCGGGCTTCCAGCATGTAGGAGAAATCTTCCGCGCCCATCATCGGCGGCGTCTCATGGACGTTGGCGTCGCCGGCGATATCCTTCGCCACGCGGACCGCGGTCTCCGTCTGCGCCGCGTGATTGACCGTCACGGGATAGCCGGGTTCGTAAATAACGTCGATCTTGGTTCCGGTCGATAGCGCGACGCCGGCGGCGACGTCGCGAACGCGCTTCTCGACCAGTTTCCGGATGTGCGGTTTCAGGGTGCGGACGGTGCCCTTGAGTTCGACCGTTTGCGGAATCACGTTGCGCGCATTGCCGGCGTGGAATTCGCACACCGAGATGACCGCGGATTCCAGCGGATCGACGCTACGCGCGACGACGGATTGCAGCGCCACGATCAGTTGCGCGCCGGCCAGAACCGGATCGATGCAGATGTGCGGACGCGCGGCGTGGCCGCCGAGGCCTTCGATGCGGAAATCGATAGCGTCGGTCGCGGCCATGATCGGGCCGGGCCGTATCGCGAACGAGCCGACCGGGATACCCGGACCGTTGTGCATGCCGTAGACCTGATCGATGGCGAAGCGGTCCATCAGGCCGTCCTTGATCATGGCGGCAGCACCCGCGCCGCCCTCTTCCGCCGGCTGAAAGATCACGACCGCATCGCCCGCGAAATTCCGGGTCTCGGCGAGATATCGCGCAGCACCGAGCAGCATCGCGGTATGGCCGTCATGGCCGCAGGCATGCATTTTGCCGGGCGTTTTAGATTTGTAAGGCAGGCCGGTGGCTTCCTCGATCGGCAGCGCATCCATGTCGGCGCGCAGCCCGATCACCTTGACCTCGCCGCCCGAAGCCGGCTTGCGGCCCTTGATGACGCCGACCACGCCGGTGCGGCCGAGACCGGTTGCAACTTCGTCGCAGCCGAATTCCCTTAAACGTTCCGCTACGAATGCCGCGGTGCGATGCACGTCATACAGCAATTCGGGGTGTTGATGGATGTCCCGGCGCCAGGCCTGAATATCCGGTTGCAGATCGGCGACGCGATTGATGATGGGCATGATAAGGCTCGGTCCAGATGGTGATGCTTTTCTCTGGTCTAGCATGGGCTATGGATCGGCCCAATACTTCCGGTACCGACGAAACGTCATGGCCGGGCAAAAGGCGCGCGCGCTGGCGTTCCCGATATCCGGAGCGTATAGTTTCAGGACATTTGGCGGCGGAACGGATGTCCATTTTCGCAAACAGATTAGGTTTTGCATTGGTGCTGGCGGCGCTTTGTCTGGGTGGGCGAGCGGCCTACGCCC